>Ga0209607_1000868_pt1 | contig 25829 bp, 25 predicted proteins | sample AD_UKC117_MetaG_FD_184413 | JGI IMG/M metagenome (GOLD analysis project Ga0209607, IMG submission 184413) | Active sludge microbial communities of municipal wastewater-treating anaerobic digesters from Hong Kong - AD_UKC117_MetaG (SPAdes)... | ecosystem: Engineered > Bioreactor > Anaerobic >... | reverse complement strand
AACCTGAATGGCGATTATCTGTCCGATGCGGTCGCGGCGGAAGTGGGCGGCATCGGCATCGCCCCAGGCGCCAACATGGCGGATCATGTCGCCGTGTTCGAAGCGACTCACGGCACCGCGCCCAAGTACGCCAATCTGGACAAGGTCAATCCCGGCTCGCTGATGCTGTCCGGGGTGATGATGTTGCAATATATGGGCTGGAAGGAAGCCGCCGACTTGATTGAAATCGCGCTCACCCAGGTCATTGCCGACAAGACTGTGACCTACGACTTTGCCCGGCAAATGGACGGGGCCACTGAGGTACCCACCAGCAAGTTTGGCGACCTGATTATCGCCAAAATGAAGGCGCACGGCGCCGCGTTACGCGCTGAGGCCGAGCGGCGGCGGCAGGCGCTCGAAGCCGAACGGCGCGCTCTGGAAGCGCAGCGCGTGGCAGATCCACTGCAGGCCATGCTGGCTTCTGGACGGATGCCGACCACAGTAGGCGGCATCATGTCGCCGGTGGTCACCGTCAAAAACGACGACATGGTCAATGTCGCCATGCATGTCATGATCGAGAAGAGCGTGAATGCAGTGATGGTCGAACCCGACGCCAGCGGTCACTGGGGGATCATGACGGACCGCGACGTGCTGAAAAAGATCATCAGCGTCAATCGCTCGCCGGCGCGGGTGCCCGTCGGTGAAATCGCCACCCGGCCACTGGTCACAGTTAAGCGCGAAATGTCGCTGGCCGAAGCTTCACAGCGCATGGCTGAAGCTAATGTCCGCCGCGTGGTGGTCGAAATGGACGGTAAACCGGTTGGCATGGTCACCGATAACGACCTGTTCCGTGCAGTGGAAGTGTTCGGCTGGGGCGAGGTCTGATCTCGAACCGCCAGGATTAATGCCAAAATCCGTAGGGTGCGCAATGCGCACCCTAAATCTATTCTCTACTTTCGGTGATTCAGATAATATCTTTATAATTATAGTCTTTCTGACTCAACCCCTCCTTGCGGGCAATCCTGACAGATGATTGTCTGCAAGCGGATTATCGCAATTAATCGGTGAGTTTCTTCCACAACACCTAAAATTCAATACGTAGCTTGCGCTAATCTCACGATAGAGTGGGTGGAACATGGGGCAACAGTCTGGGCGATCCTGCCGCTATGGATGAAATCATTGTAGAATTTTTAACCGAAAGCCTGGAAGGCCTGGATCAGCTTGATAATAAATTTGTCATGCTCGAGCAGAATCCCGATGACCGGGACACGCTCGCCAGCATCTTCCGCACGGTTCACACGATTAAGGGAACCTGTGGCTTTCTGGGTTTCAGCCATCTCGAAAAACTGGCCCACGCCGGGGAAAACCTCCTATCGTTGTTGCGCGACGGCAAACTGAACTTTACCCAGGAGATCGCCAGCGCGCTGTTGACCATGCTGGACGCCGTGCGCACCATGCTGGGCGAAATCGAACGCACCGAGTCGGATGGCGAGGAAGGTTACGCCAACCTGATTGAAACTCTGAATCGCCTTAAGGAGGGTGGTTCTGCAACGCCCGCGCCCCGGCCTGAACCTGCCGCACCCCCATCGCCTCCCCCCCCGCCAGAACCGGTGAATGCTCCACCCGCGGTTAATGAATCTTCTGCCGCTGAAAATGCTGACGCCAGTGACGCAGGCAGTGAACTCTTACCCCCCGGCGCGGTTTTTTTGCTTGAACCGGTCCCTGTTCCAGAGGCCAAACCGTCCGACTCCCCATCTACCCAGCAACCAGAACCTACTGCAACACCGCAAACTCCTGCGGAAACCGGCGCCAAGCCTGCTGCGCAACCAGCAACCCAGGCACTGGAGCGCACTGCGCTGGCCCCGGCTCCAGAACGCGCCTCCCCGGTTCCTGCGCCAGCCAGCGGCGGACCAGGTATCGCCGAAAGCTCGATTCGCGTGGATGTGCCCTTGCTGGACAAGCTAATGAATCTGGTCGGCGAACTGGTATTAGCTCGTAATCAGATCGTTGAGTACACCCTACTCCAGGAAAACCCGCAGCTCATGGCTGCCTCACAACGCCTGAATCTGATCACCAGTGAGCTTCAGGAAGGCATCATGCGCACCCGAATGCAGCCGATTAGCAACATTTGGGCCAAATTTCCCCGTATTGTGCGGGATCTGGCGGTCAGTTGCGGTAAACAGGTGCGCGTTGAGATGGAAGGCAAGGAGACTGAACTTGACAAAAGTCTGATCGAAGCGATGAAGGATCCGCTGACCCACCTGATTCGCAACGCGGTTGATCATGGCGTCGAGTTGCCTGCGGTGCGCCACGCTTCAGGTAAACCCGAGGAGGGTTGTCTCTTGCTGCGCGCCTATCATGAAGGCGGTCAGGTGCATATCGAAATCGCTGACAATGGCGCCGGCATCAACCCGATCAAACTCCGCAACAAGGCTCTGGAAAAAGGACTGATTACCTTGGAGCGCGCCGACGCCATGAGCGATCAGGATTTCCGGCGGCTGATTTTCTTGGCCGGCTTCTCCACCGCCGAAAAAATCACCAATATCTCCGGGCGCGGCGTGGGCATGGATGTGGTCAAGACCAACATCGAGAAAATTGGCGGCGTTATCGACCTGGAAAGCGTATTGGGCCAGGGCACCACCTTCAAAATTCGCATTCCCCTGACGCTGGCCATCGTCCCGGCCCTGATTGTCACCAGCGGCAGCGAGCGGTTCGCCATCCCCCAGGTCAACTTGTTGGAATTGATCCGCGTTACTGAGGAGCAACGCGATGCCGCCATCGAATACGTTCACAGCAATCCGGTTTACCGACTGCGCGGCAAACTGCTGCCCATCGTTTATCTGAATCACGAACTGGGTTTAACCGCCACCGCAAAAGTTCTGAATATCGTAGTGCTGCAAGCGGGCCAGCACCAGCTCGGGCTGGTGGTGGATCAAATCAATGATACGCAGGAAATCGTCGTTAAACCGCTCGACAAGGTGCTCCAGGATATTCCGGTCTTCGCCGGCGCCACCATCATGGGCGATGGCCGGGTTGCGCTGATTCTCGATATCCTGGGAATTGCCCAGCAAGCGCGGATTTTAAGCGATAGCCATGACCAGAATGTTGCAGCGCAATTGCGGCAAGCCCAGGAGCGCGAAGCTGAAATTCAGACGCTGTTGCTGGTGCGCTCGCCAGGGAATGGCCGGTTGGCGATCCCGCTGGCGCCGGTTTCCCGGTTGGAAGAATTTGAATCCAGCCATGTGGAAAGCGCTGGCGATGTCGACGTCGTTCAATATCGCGGTCAGATTCTGCCGCTGGTTCGCCTGAAAAATGTCCTCAGCGCCAGTTACAGTTCCGATCGCCTGGCGCGCACCGAAACTGGCGCATTCAATACCGCCCTGTTGCAGGTGATTGTCTTCGGCGATGGCGCCCGTCGCATTGGGCTGGTCGTCGATGAAATCATCGATATCGTTCAGGATGTTTTTGAAACCAAAGGTCGGGCGACCCGCGTTGGCGTGGTCGGCACCCTGGTCATTCAGGGCCGGGTGACTGAATTGTTCGATGTCCAGAGTTTCCTGCAACGAATGATGCCGTTACTGGCGCTGGCCGAGGAGGCCTGAACCGATGGCGGATTACCACCAGCTTTGCACCTTTTTCCTGGAAGACCGATTTTTTGGCGTCGACGTGGAAAAAGTCCAGGAAGTGATCCGCTATCAGGTGGTGACCCCGGTGCCCCTGGCGCCGCCGGTTGTGCGCGGCCTGATCAACTTGCGCGGCCAAATCGTCACCGCCATCGACCTGCGGCGGTTACTCCAGGTCGGCGACCGTCAAGACGATCGGCGACCGATTAATATTGTGGTTCAGACCCGCCAGGGCACCTTCAGCTTGTTGGTGGATCGCATTGGCGACGTGCTGGAAGTCGACCAATCCTGTTTTGAACGTCCACCGGATACTCTCGAAGGCATTGCCCGCGAGTTAATCCAGGGCACGTATAAACTCCAGGACCAACTGTTGCTCACGATTAATATCGACAAGCTGTTCAACCTGGCTCTCCTGAACCGTCATCGCGCAACGGCGAAAAAAACCGAGTGACTGGCATGATGCTTTTAAAAAAATTGAACTTGCAGGGTAAATTGGCTTTGCTGGTCGGCTGGGCGATCGCCAGCATGACGTTACTGGCCATCCTGTCGCTTCAGGACCGCTCGCAATCACTGGAATCCGCGCAAAACCTGGCGTTAAGCGTAGTTGAAATGGGCGCGGGCGTTATCGAGCGTTATCAGAAGCAGGAGCAGGCCGGAGCGTTGAACCGCGAGCAGGCGCAAAAGCTGGCGATCGAAACCCTGCGTAATATGCGTTATCAGGACCTCTACTTCATCATTATCGATGCCGATCAGCGCTTATTGCTCGAAACCACGCGCCCGGACCTGGAAGGTCAACCCCTGCGCGGTGGGCGTGACGCCAACCTGCTTTCCAACATCGTTGCCGATCTGATCGATGTCACCCGGCGAGAAGGCGGTGGCTTCGTGACCTATGAATGGCCGCGACCGGGCAGTAGCAAGCCGGTCGCCAAGGTAGCCTACGCCCGGGAATTCGTTCCGTGGGACTGGGTGCTGACCAGCGGGGTTTATCTCGAGGACCGGAACTATGAACTGTTAGGCGCCATTCTTCGTCAAATTTTGGTTATCATAATTCTGGCGGGACCACTCCTGGCGCTGTTTTTCCTACTGCGCCGCACCCTGCAAACCAGCATCCAGGGGGGATTGCAACTCGCGCGCGATTTCGCCGACGGCCACCTGTCTCGACCAGCGCCAATCGTCGCCGATGATGAGTTAGGTCAGATGACGCAGGCGTTGAACCAGGCTTTAACCAACATTCGGTCCGCTTTCCAGATGGATCAAGTCGACTGGAATCAGGTCGCGGAACAACGCAGCCAGGCTAACCGTATCCTGTCGATGGCGCAAAGCGCGCCCATCAATATCATGATCGCTGATCGCAACCTCCAGTTACGCTACATGAATCCAGCCATGGAGCGGACATTGCGCGAACTGGAGCCGCATTTGTCAGTCAACGTCACTCAACTCATGGGTCAACCGATCGACGCGCTTTACCGGCGCCAGGACGATTTACGGCGAATCGCCTCCGACCCAGCTTATCTTCCAGCTCACCTGCCACATAAGGCGACCCTTACTCTGGGTCATGAAGCCTTTGCCGTGCATTTCATCGCCACTCATAGTCCGGATGGCGCTTATCAGGGGCCGATGATCATCTGGGAGCGCTTGACCGGAGAGGCAGAGTCGCCTCGTCCCCGTGAAGTCATGGAAAAGGCCCCGGTCCAACCGGCAGTCAGAGACGCTGTCGATCGGGAAAGGGAGATTCCCCAGACGTTGCAAAGCCGGATCGAACAGATTCTGCAAGCCGTGAAAGCCGCGGCAACTGGCGATCTGACCCAGGAACTGACCGTAACCGGCGCGGATTCCGTCGCACATATGGCTAATGGATTCAATGAGTTGCTTGCAAATTTGCGCAACAGCATGGCTCAGATCGGGCAAAATGCGCAGACCTTGGCCAGCGCCGCCGAGGAATTGACCCTGGTCAGCCAGCAAGTGGGCGGCAACGCCGAGGCGGCTTCGAGCAAAGCCTCAATGGCCACATCGGTTGCCGATCAGGTCAGCAACAACGTCGAGGCCGTTGCGGCTTCCACCGAGGAAATGGGCGCCAGCATCCGCGAAATCGCCCAAAACGCGGCTGAGGCGACCAAGATTGTGGCTTCAGCGGTGACCATGGCGCAAAACGCTAACGCTACGATTCGCAAACTGGGGGATAGCAGCGCAGGTATTGGCAATATCATCAAGGTCATCACCTCGATTGCCGAACAAACGCATCTGCTGGCGCTGAATGCCACGATTGAGGCGGCGCGCGCGGGCGAGGCCGGCAAGGGGTTTGCGGTAGTCGCCAACGAAGTCAAGGAACTGGCCAAGGAAACCGCCAAAGCCACCGAAGAAATTGGCCGCAAGATCGAAGCGATCCAGATGGATACCGGCAGCGCGGTCGACGCAATTGGCGGCATCAGTGCGATTATTAACCAGATTAACGATATCCAGATTACTATCGCCAGCGCCGTTGAAGAACAGACCGCTACAACTAACGAAATCAGCCGCAGCGTCGCTGATGCAGCGCGCGGCAGCACCGACATCGCGCAAAACATCACCAATGTTGCCCAAGCCGCGCAAAATACCCTGAGCAGCGCCAACGACATGCATACGGCTTCAGATGAGATGGCGCGCATGGCCGCCGAACTGCAACAATGGGTCGACCGCTTCCATTATGATGAGTCCCCCCCTTATCGGAGTCCTGGCCACCCGCGGCGCGCTGGTTTACGCGCCCATCGATGAGTTCGGATTCCAGTGGGTTGCTTATCTTTGTATTACTTGGAGGGTTTTCCTGGATGGCAGTGTTGATTGTCGATGATTCCAAAGCCATGCGTTCATTGCTCAGACACATTTTGGAAGGAGCGGGCTTTGAGGTTTTTGAGGCGTGCGACGGTCAGGAAGCCCTGGATTATCTGCAACGGACGCACGAGATTAATCTGGTGTTGGTGGACTGGGACATGCCCGGCATGGATGGATACGCCTTCTTGCGGGCGGTGCGTGCTATTCCTGTTTACCATCAGTTGCGATTGATGATGGTCACCGCTGAATCCGAAATTGAACAGATTTCCAGGGCGCTAGCTGCAGGCGCCGATGAATACGTGATGAAACCGTTCACCCGAGACGCGGTGTTGGAAAAACTTAACCTGCTGGGAATTCTTCCTGACTAGCTATGGCTGAAAAAATCCGCATCATGCTGGTCGACGATTCGGCCGTGATTCGTCGACTGCTTACTGACGTATTGACGGGCGATCCGCAACTGGAGGTGGTTGGCAGCGCCCAAAATGGGCAAATTGCTCTGGAAAAATTGCCGATTCTTAATCCTGATCTGGTGATTCTTGATGTCGAGATGCCGGTGATGGATGGTCTGGAAACCCTGACCGAAATCCGCAAGCGCCAACCCCGGTTGCCGATCATCATGTTCAGCTCGATTACTGAGCGCGGCGCGGTGGTCACATTGGAAGCGTTAGCGCGCGGGGCGAATGATTACATCACCAAACCGGCGAATACCGGCAACATGAGCAAATCCCTGCAACGGGTGCGGGATGAATTAATTCCCCGGGTCAAAGCGTTTTGTCAGCACTTGCTGGGTCCGCCGGCCCCGGTTTTTCCCACCAGCCGTCCACCTGTCCCTCAGCGTCCGGTTTCCCCAGAACCCGCGCCAGCGCCCTTACCGGTTGCGCCGCTGGTTCCGATCGCCGCCCCGCCGCCTCGCCACCCTGCCGCTGGTTTGCGTGCGCGCGTCGACGTCGTGGCCATCGGCGTTTCCACCGGCGGCCCTAATGCGCTGGCGACGCTGCTGTCGCGGTTCCCGGCGCAATTCCCGGTGCCGATTGTGATTGTTCAGCACATGCCGCCGATCTTTACTCGACTACTCGCGGAACGACTGGCGACGCAAACGACGCTATCGGTCGCCGAAGGGGTCGCTGGCGAAGCGCTGCAGCCAGGCCAGATCCGTTTGGCGCCGGGTGGCTCGCATATGGTTTTAGCGCGTCAGGGGGGCCAGGTTTGTTTGCAGTTGAATCAGGATGAGCCGGAAAACTCCTGTCGGCCCGCCGTAGATGTATTGTTTCGGTCCGTGGCCGCTATCTATCGAGCGAATACCCTGGCGGTGATCCTGACCGGCATGGGCAACGATGGACTCAAGGGGTGCGAGGCGATCCATAATGCAGGTGGACAAATCCTGGTGCAGGATGAAGCCAGTTCGGTCGTCTGGGGTATGCCCGGTTTTGTGGCGAAAGCTGGCTTGGCGGATGGACAAATCGCTTTGCCCCAGCTGGCTAGGGAAATCCTGAATCGCGTGCGAATAAACCGTTAGCGCTTGTTAATCCCGGCGACCGCTCCTCTCCGATGAACGCAACCTGCGCCAGCGATTTCAACTATATCCGCGAATTGGTCCGACGCCATTCCGCTATTGTGTTGGAAGCGGACAAGGATTACCTGATCGAGACGCGGCTGACGCCATTAGCGCGACAGACCGGGTTTGCTTCATTGGAAGCGTTAATTGCGGCATTGCGCGCCAATTCCGCAACCAGCACCCTCCGCAACCAGGTCGTAGAAGCCATAACGACTCACGAAACCTCATTTTTTCGCGACTTTCACCCGTTTGAAGCGCTTAAAACCACTGTATTGCCCGAACTGCTTGCCAAACGTTCATCTTCAAATGTGACTATTTGGTGCGCGGCCTGCTCCAGCGGCCAGGAACCCTTCAGCATCGCCATGCTGGTGCGCGAACACTTTCCCATCCTCAGGAACCGGGTGCGCATCATTGCCACCGATCTGTCCGGCGCGATTCTGGCGCGCGCCAAAGAAGGGTTGTACAGTCAGATCGAAGTGAATCGCGGCCTGCCAGCGATGCTGTTGACAAAGTACTTCCAGAGACAGGGCCTGCAGTGGCGAATCAGGCCGGAAATTCGTCAGATGGTGGAATTTCGGCAGAACAATCTTGCCGAATCCTGGCCGCCTATTCCACCTCTGGATATTGTATTCATGCGCAATGTCCTGATTTACTTTGACCTGGGAACCAAAAAAGCGATTTTGGCCAGAATTCGCGGCGTCCTGAAATCAAGCGGCTATCTGTTTCTCGGTTCTTCGGAAACGACTCTGAATCTGGATGCCGCTTTCGAACCGATTTCCATGGGGAAGAGCGTATGCTACAAACTACGCCAAAACCAGAAGCTGTAGAGCTGTCTGCCGACATTTTACTCGAATTGGCGGAGAGTATTTGGAGTTCCCTTTTGGAATTGGATATCCAGCGCAGCAATGATCCTGTAACGGAATGGCCACGCGACCAGCCCCTGTTGACGGGTCGCGTGGCCATCGATGGCGACTGGCAGGGTTCCATCCTGCTCGTTTGTCCCAAAGCGATTGCCTGCAAAGCAGCGGCAGCCATGTTTGGCGTTTCGCCATCCGAGGTCGCCAAAACCGATTTATCGGATGCTATGGGCGAATTAACACACATGCTAAGCGGAAATTTGAAAAGCCTCCTGCCGACGCCCTGCCGGCTCTCGCGGCCTTCGGTCGGAGAAGGCTACAATATCACAACGGAAGAACGAATAATGGGACAGGTTTTCTTGCGTTCCGAAGGCCTGCCTTTACAGATCATTTTGTTTGAACGGGAGAAAAAATCATGAAAATCCTGATAGTTGATGACAGCAACGCCATGCGCATGATCGTCCGGCGCACACTGCGCGAGGCCGGCTTTGGTCACCTTGAAGTCCAGCAAGCCGGCGATGGCAACGAGGCGCTGGAGTCAATTCACAAGGATCCGCCCGATTTGATCCTCTCGGACTGGAACATGCCCAACAAATCGGGATTGGACTTGTTGCACACGCTTAACGAGGAAGGTTATAAAATCACTTTCGGCTTCATCACTACCGAGGGCACTGCAGAGATGCGAGCCAAAGCGGCGCAAGCCGGTGCCAAGTTTATCATCAATAAACCTTTCACTGTAGAGACCTTCTCCAAAACTCTTGGCGCTTTCATCAAGGATTGACGACAACCGGCCGGGAACATTGCCAGCGTCATCTTTGGCAAAGATATTGCCAAATTTCCAAATCCGAACCGTCGAACCGCTATTCAAACAGGAAGCACCATGCCCACCACCTTTATTCTGCCTAAAGCCGCTGATGTCAGTAAAACGCTGGTGATGTTGTTTGGGGGCAACGTGCCGGCGACACCGGGGAAGCCCGTGGATTCCAAAGCAGGTTCCGGCAATCTGATCGCCAGTTATATCGATGACAACGGCAAAATTGTCGCGGCTTTCATCTGTGACATTCCCCTCGCTGCTAACGCCGGTTGCGCCTTGTCAATGATGCCCGCCGCGGCCGCCAAAGACGCTATCAAGACGAAGAAGCTGGAGCAAGCCATGCTCGATAACCTCTATGAGGTGGCTAACATTCTCTCAACCCTACTGATGAACGACAAAACGCCGCATCTCAAGATCGCTTCGCTGTATCCTGACGCCGGCAAGATACCAACCGAGGTTCGAGAGATGTTGAATGCAGCCAAGGGACATGTTGATTTCACGGTCAATATCCCTCGCTATGGCAACGGACGTATGTCCCTGCTGGTTCTTTGAGAGCGACCCGCCCCCTCGCTTCCCTCTCCCCTTGAGGTAACGGGAGGGGGAACTAATTACTTGCTGTTTATATTCCTGCGTTCCCTAACGCCTAGCGCCATCCTCGCCGCGACAGAATTTTGGCGATTTTCCCACCGATCTTTCAGCGGCTCGTTCTAAATTCTTCATAAGCTGTTCATTAAAATATAAATAGCGCCATAAAAAATTCATGGTGCGCTATTTGCTTAGTGAGAACTCGTTCATTCAAAGAAGACTCAGGAACATCCATGGCTGAAAAAGACGCCGCCAAACCCGAAAAGAAAGGTTCCGGTATCCTCAAAATCCTGCTTCTCCTGATCGGCGGCCTGATTCTGGTCGGCGGATCGATCGGCGCAACCTTGTTGCTGACCGGCGCGTTGAACAAAGGCGCTGCTAGTGGGGAAGAACATGCGGCTGCCGCGCCAGCGCATGGCGCTGAGGCGCCCACGCATGGCGGCATTAATGCTGCGATGCCAATACCGCTTAGAGGACCACCAATTTATCTGCCAATCGATCCGGCGTTTGTCGTCAATTTCGAGGATCAAGGCATGTTGCGCTATTTGCAGATTGGCCTGACGGTCATGGCCCGCAACCAGCAGATTATCGATGCGGTTAACCAAAGCATGCCGCAAATTCGCAATGACCTGATTCTCCTGTTTTCCAATCAAAAGATGGAGGTTCTTAACTCTTTGAATGGAAAAGAGAAGCTAAGAATGCAGGCGCTTGCGCAAATTCAAGGTATTTTGACCCGCGAGATCGGCATACCCGGTGTCGAAGCCGTGTACTTCACTGCTTTTGTGTTGCAGTAACGCCCATGTCCACCGACCAGTTCCTTACCAAGGACGAACGCGACGCCCTGATGGAAGTCGTGTCCAAGAAATCGCGGAGCCGCAGCATCAGTTCCGGCGTCTTCAAGGATGAAGCGCAATCGTATGATCTAGCCAGCCAGGACTATGCAATCAATAACCTGCTGCCGGTACTGGAAACCATCCATGAACGCTTTGCGCATCGTCTGCGCATTAGCCTGTTTGACTTGTTGCGCAGGGACTTAATGGTCACGGTCGGCGCCATCGAGAAGCGTAGTTATACGGATTTGACCACTTCTCTCAGCGTTCCCTGTAGTGTGAACGTCATCGACATGGCGCCTCTGAGCGGTCCGGCCCTGCTGATCTTTGATCAGGAACTGATCTTCATGATAGTGGATACCTTCTTCGGCGGAACCGGGCGTTTGTACAAATCCCCCAGCGCCCGTGCGTTCACCACAACCGAGACCCGGTTCATCCAGCGCCTGATTGAACTGTCTTTCCGTTGTCTGGAGGAAGCCTGGGAACCGTTCGCAACCCTCAAATGCACTCGCGAGGGTTCCGAAAGCAAACCGCAATTTATTACCGCGCTGAATCCAACCGAAACCCTTGCGGTCAGTAGCGTCCACGTGGGCCGGGACAACATTGCCGGCATTCTGCATCTGGCGCTGCCGTACTCCATTCTGGAGCCGATTCGCAAAACATTGTTGAACAGTTTGCATAAGGAACATCCCAACCCCAATCCGCAACTGACTGAGCGCTTGCAGGAAGGCATCCAGGACAGTCAGGTTGAAACGCATTGCTGTCTGGCTGGTTTTGAACTTTCGCTCAACGAGTTGCTGGAGTTGAAGGTCGGTGATGTCATTCCCGTTGACATTCCCAATATAGCGACTTTACAGGTTGAGAACGTGCCAGTTTACCGTGGCTCTTATGGTGTCGCCCAGGGATGGCGCGCGCTCAGAATCGAACAAGCGCTCGGTCGCCCCGGTCAGTTAGCCGCACATTCAGCGCCATCAACAGATTTTTCGCCTTTCGAAGTCAAAAACTGACGATGATCACCCTTCAATCCGCAGCTTTATCTCAAGAGAATGTCGCATCATGAATGATGAAGTCGATACCCCGGAAACCGCGACGACACTGGATGAAACGCCAGTACAAAATGGCACCAAATCCGAACCCAATCTGAACATGGTGATGGATATTCCCATCACCTTGTCACTGGAGCTGGGGCATACCCGGATGAGCGTCCGCGAATTGTTGCAATTAACCCAGGGTTCAGTCGTCAAGCTGGATCGTCCGGGGGGCGATCCGTTGGATATCCTGGTCAATGGCTGTCTGGTGGCGCGCGGCGAAGTGGTCGTTATTAACGAGCGTTTTGGGGTGCGCATCACCGATATCGTTAGCCCCGAAGAGCGCATTCGCCGCCTGCGGTGATCGTCATGCGCGCCGCACTGACTGTGATGCTGACCTTGCCAAGAGAAGTGCTGGCGGCGAATTCTGAAGCAGGTCACGCCGAATCCACGCTATTCAGCAGCGGTCTACTGGCGCAAATGACGCTGGGATTATTGTTGGTGCTGGCGCTGGCGGTCGGGTTGAGCTGGCTATTGCGCCGCTATGCGCTGCCCCGCGATGGACTCATTCGCGTGATCGGCGGCCTTCCACTCGGCGCTCGGGAACGCCTGTTGCTGGTTGAAGTGGATGAAGTGCGATTGCTCATTGGAATTACCGCCCACCAAATTCAGGCGCTACATGTTTTTACCGCCTCGACTGCAAAACCGGTAGATGCTCCCATTTTTCAAGTGACGCCCCTCGCCCCTTCCCCGGAGCCGCTTCATGACCCACCGCCTTCCTGAACGCCATGGGTGGCGAGAATTCAGCGTATTGAGCGTCCCACTGCTGATTTTACTGGTCAGCGCAGGATCGGCGCTGGCAGCGCCAACCGGCTTGCCGGCTGTGACCATTACTCCCACAGAAGGCGGCGGTGAAACATGGTCCATGAGTCTGCAAATCCTGGCGTTGATGACGATGTTGACGTTGCTGCCATCGGTGCTGCTGATGATGACCGCCTTCACTCGCATCATCATCGTACTGGCCCTGCTGCGCCAGGCCATAGGCACCATGCAAACGCCAAACAACCAGATTTTGATCGGCCTGGCGCTGTTTCTCACTTTTTTCATCATGTCCCCGGTTTTCGATCGTATTAATGACCAAGCGCTCGTTCCCTATTTGAATGAGACGCTAAGCTTCCAGGATGCGTTGCGAGAAGCCCGGCAACCCTTGCAAGCCTTCATGCTGGCCCAAACCCGGGAAAGCGATCTAGCGTTGTTCACGAAGTTGTCCGGGCGGGCTTCACTGGAATCTCCTGACCAGGTGCCATTTTCGTTGCTCGTACCCGCCTATATCACCAGCGAACTTAAAACCGCTTTTCAAATTGGTTTCATGTTGTTCATGCCGTTTTTGATCATTGATCTGGTGGTCGCCAGCGTGTTGATGTCGATGGGTATGATGATGCTGTCGCCAATGATGATTTCCTTTCCTTTTAAATTGATGCTGTTTGTGCTGGTGGACGGATGGGGATTGATCATGAATACGCTGGCCTCCAGCTTCTATATTCCCTGAACCTCGTTGGAGATTGTCATGACTCCGGAAACGATTATCACCCTGGGCCAGCGTGGCCTGGAACTGGCTATCCTGGTTTCAGCGCCCATGCTGTTAACGGGACTAGTCGTCGGCGTTCTGATTAGTATGTTCATGGCCGCAACTCAGATTAATGAAATGACGCTGACTTTTGTGCCCAAGTTGCTGGCGGTGGCGACGGTGCTCTTGTTAGCCGGTTCATGGATGCTTGGACTGCTGGTTGACTTTACGGAAACTCTTTTTAGGGAAATCCCGAACCTGATTGGCTAGACCATGCAAATCAGCAGTGTTGAAGCCGCCGCTTGGGTCGGAACATTCCTGTGGCCGCTGACCCGGGTCGCTGCGCTGGTCATCACGGCGCCGGTCCTGGGTTCGCGGGTCACTCCACGCCGAATTCGTTTGATGCTGGCGCTGGCTTTGACTTGGGCGATCCTGCCGCTTATGCCGCCGATGCCGATGGTCGAGCCGCTGAGTCCGACAGGTCTGCTGGTTACGGCTCAACAGGTGCTGATTGGGCTGAGTATGGGTTTCTTGCTCCGGCTGGTATTCGGCGCCCTGGAATTGGGCGGCCAAGTGATCGCGACCCAGATCGGCCTCGGTTTCGCCAGCTTGGTTGATCCGCAAAGCGGCGTACAGGGTCCCTTGTTGAGCCAGTTCTATACTTTGCTCGGCACCTTAGTGTTTTTAGAGCTGAATGGTCATCTGATGCTGATACAACTGTTAGTGGACAGTTTTACCGTGCTGCCTGTTGCTCCAACCGGCGCCGATCGAGACTGGCTATGGATTGTGGTCAGCTGGGCCAGCCAAATGTTCGCTGGCGCTGTTTTAGTCGCATTGCCGGCGATTGCCTCACTTTTGACCGTTAATCTGGCTTTCGGGGTCATGGTGCGCGCTGCGCCACAGTTAAATATCTTCGCAGTTGGATTTCCGATTACCCTGGTGCTCGGTCTGTTGATTATTCTTTATAGCTTGCCCACTTTGTTGTATCAGTTAAATAATCTGTTTGCCGAGGCATTTCGCAGCATCAGCCAATTGGCGGGAGGAAACAGCTAATGGCCGAAGATGAAAACGGCCAGGATAAAACCGAGGAGCCTACTCCGCGACGTCGACAGGAAGCCTCCGAAAAAGGACAAGTTGCCCGCTCCCGCGAGTTGACAACCCTGATGATGCTGTTCGTTGCCACAGGGAGCCTGCTGATTCTGGGACCGAGCCTCATCGAGGGACTGGCTGCACAGATGCGCGCTGGCTTGGCGCTGGACCCGAAAAAAATTACCAATCCTGGACAAATCCCCGAAGTTCTAGGCCAACTATTCGTTGATCTACTGCTGCTGTTAGCGCCCTTTCTCAGTCTGATGATGATCATCGCCCTGCTTGCCCCGTTGGCGCTCGGTGGTTGGACCTTCAGCTTGAGTTTCAAGGGTATTCATCCTATCAAGGGACTGGCCAAGCTATTTTCCTGGAACTCGCTGATGGAGCTGCTCAAGGCGCTCATCAAGTTCCTGGTGGTCGGCGGCGCAGCGGTATTTCTGCTCTGGCATAGTGAAGCAGAATTACTGCATCTGGGCCGCGAACCACTTCAACCGGCGTTGGTCCACACTGCTCGGATTCTCGGCTGGACCTTTTTGATCCTGAGTCTGCCCATGTTGCTGATCGCCAGTGTCGATGTACCTTTTCAAATTTTCAATTACATTAAAAACTTGCGTATGACCAAGCAGGAAGTGCGCGATGAGTCGAAAGACATTGAAGGCAAACCTGAAGTCAAAGCCCGGATTCGTCGTTTACAAATGGAGTTTGCCCAGCGGCGGATGATGGAAAAAGTGCCAATCGCCGATGTGGTCGTTACCAACCCCAGCCATTATGCGGTAGCGATGGAATACAAGCAGGCCATCATGGCGGCGCCGGTCATCGTTGCGATGGGCGTTGAACAGACTGCTTTGCGTATCCGCGAACTGGCGGTCCAGCATCGGGTGCCATTGGTCCAGTCGCCCTTGTTAGCACGCGCCTTGTACTATAACGGCAAACTGGATAAACCGATTCCCAATCCCTTGTACCGCGCGGTTGCCCAAGTACTGGCTTATCTGTATCGCCTGCGTCAGGAGGAACCCTTCAACCGGGATCCGATTATCATGGAAGATGTGCCGGTGCCGCCTGAGCTACGCACCGAATAACATAGCGAAAAATATGAGACTAATTATCTTATCGCTTAGAGAAAGAGGTGTGCGGTGAACCTGGCCGCCACCTTGGGCAGCATAACCCGTTCCGGGTTGGGCGCCCCGGCTCTGATGATCATCATCCTGGCGATGGTGGTTATTCCACTACCGCCATTCGCGCTGGATGTGTTCTTCACCTTTAATATCGCCTTGGCACTGGTGGTGCTACTGGCGAGCATCTACAGCGAGCGGCCCCTGGATTTCACTGCCTTCCCTACCATATTGCTGATCGCCACTTTGCTACGACTGGCGCTCAACATCGCATCGACCCGAGTGGTGCTGCTGAACGGTCATGCAGGGGCGGATGCTGCCGGTAAAGTTATTGAAGCCTTTGGGCAATTTGTGATTGGCGGCAACTTCGCAGTGGGTATCGTCGTATTTGCCATTCTAACAATCATCAATTTCGTAGTTGTCACTAAAGGCGCCGGTCGGGTCTCGGAAGTCAGCGCCCGTTTTACCCTGGACGCCATGCCCGGCAAACAAATGTCGATCGATGCCGATCTTAATGCTGGCGTCATCGATCAGGCCGAGGCCAAGCTCCGGCGATCCGAAGTGGTGCAAGAAGCCGATTTCTATGGCTCCATGGATGGCGCCAGCAAATTCGTGCGCGGCGATGCTATCGCCGGGTTGCTCATCACATTTATCAACATGCTGGGCGGCATCGCCATCGGTACGCTGCAGCACCAGTTGTCAATGGGGGAAGCAGCGCAGTTTTATATTCTGCTGACGATCGGCGACGGCTTGGTAGCCCAAATACCATCACTGCTTCTGTCTACCGCTACCGCCATTATTGTCACCCGCGCCTCCGGTTCTCAGAATATGGGGCAGCAAGTAACCCGGCAACTGTTTGGGAGTCCGCAAGCCCTGGCGGTCACCGCAGGCATCATCGGCATGCTAGGGCTGGTTCCGGGGATGCCCAATCTGGTGTTCATGAGTCTTGCCACGGTAGCTGGCTATCTAGCCTGGCGCATTTACCGACAACAACAAATCGAAACCGTAACACAGCCCGCTGCTGGCGGCGCTCCCGCAGAACTGGGCGGCGCCATTGAGAGTGCGGAAACCCGGGAGGTCAACTGGGATGATGTACCGCCTCTGGATACGATCGGCATGGAGGTCGGCTATCGGCTGATTACTTTGGTTGATCGTAATCAGAACGGTCAACTGTTGACGCGAATTAAGGGGGTTCGCAAAAAACTGTCCCAGGAACTAGGCTTTTTGATTCCTCCCGTACATATTCGCGACAACCTGGATCTGGCGCCAACCGCCTACCGAATCGCTTTGCTAGGCGTTACCACCGCTGAAACCGAAGCCTTCCCTGATCGGCAGTTGGCGATCAATCCAGGTCAGGTGCAAAGTACTCTGCCAGGGATCGCTACTCAGGATCCAGCTTTCAAGCTGCCTGCCGTATGGATCGAGCCGAATCTGCGTGAGCAGGCGCAGACCCTTGGCTACACCGTGGTGGACGCCAGCACCGTCATCGCGACTCACCTCAATCAAATCCTGATGAGCCATGCCCATGAATTGCTTGGTCACGAGGAAACCCAGCAATTACTGGATCGATTGGCCAATACCATGCCGCGCCTTGTGCAGGACCTGGTGCCCAAGACCCTGACATTGCGCGTCGTCGTGCGGGTGCTGCAAAACCTGCTGCTGGAACAGGCGCCGATCCGCGATATGCGAACTATCGCCGAAACTTTGGCGGAGCATGGAGTCCGGAGTCAGGACCCTGACGTCTTGACCGCAGCCGTCCGCGTGGCGATCGGAAAGATGATTATTCAAAATATCAATGGCTTGGAGGATGAATTACCTGTCATTACATTGGCGGCTGATCTGGAACAGATATTGCTGCGTACTCTGCAAACAGGCAGGGACGAGCAGGCGCCCCTGGAACCGGGACTCGCTGAACGCCTCCACAAGGCGCTGCTGGAAACTGCCCAGAAACAGGAACTGGTCGGGCAACCGGCGGTACTACTGGTTCCAGACGCGATCCGTCTCATGTTGGCGCGTTTCACCCGGCATGGGATCCCCAATCTTCATGTCCTCGCTTTCAGCGAGATCTCCGAGGACAAGAAACTCAAGGTGATCGCCACAGTAGGTAAGTAAGCGAACCGATGCGGCTGGCCCGGGGTGCGGAAGCCGTGATAACAGCGGGAAGAAAGCGATGAAGATCAAGAGACTATGCGCCGCCAATATCCGCGAGGCTATGCGCAAGATTCGCGAGGAACTGGGACCGGAAGCCGTGATCCTGTCCAACCAGCGGACCGCTGCCGGTTTTGAAATCGTTGCAGCCATCGATTACGACGAGCAAACCCTGCGACAGGCAACCCTGGACGCCGCTGCCCAGCGTCGCGCGCTGGCTCGGGAAACCGAGGCGCAATTTGAGGAACATCCAGACCTTGACGCATCACCAGCGGCGTCAACGGATCGACCACCGGTTGATTCAATTCCCCAGCAGGTCACCGCCACGCCTGAACAGGATCGACTTGCAACTTATACTCCCCAAGAGCGGGCAGCGCCCGCGCGACTCGACAAGTCGCGAGTAGTCTGGGCCCAGGATCCACTACTCGTCGAGATGCGTAATGAAATCAAGGTAATGCATAACTTGCTGGAACGGCAGTTATCTGGCCTGGCCTGGGGAGAACTGGCGCGTCGGCAACCCCACCGGGCTGATTTGTTAAGTCAATTGCTGGATTTTGGCCTTAGCCCCAACCTGTGCTTACGATTAGCCGAGGCGGCCGCCAATGAGCCATATCCAGAACGAGCCTGGCGGCTGGCGCTGGAAACCCTCGGGCGCAGTCTTACCGTCACTGAGGACGATATTTTGACGCAGGGCGGCGTTGTCGCGATGATCGGTCCGACGGGCGTCGGCAAAACCACCACTATCGCCAAACTGGCGGCGCGCTATAATCTTCGACATGGTCCACATCATGTCGCGCTGATCACAACGGACAGCTATCGGATCGGCGCCTTCGAACAACTCTGTACCTTTGGGGTCATCATGGACGCACCCGTCCGGCTAGTGCGCACTGCGCAAGAACTGCGTGATGCAATCACTGGTTTTTCCGATAAATCTCTGATCCTGGTCGATACTGCCGGCATGGGCCAGCGCGATCTCCGTTTATCGCAACAATTTGCGCTGTTAAAAGACGCCCCACAGATTCGTAATTATCTGGTGCTAGCAGCTAATGCCTTGCATGCGGTGCTGCGCGAAACCGTGGCGGTATTTGGCCGTGTCCCACTGAGCGGCGCTATTCTCACCAAGGTTGACGAAACCACTCGCCTGGGTGCAGCGCTTTCGGCGGTCCACGAAAAAAGGCTGCCGCTGGCTTATATCGGCAACGGTCAGCGCGTACCCGAAGATCTCCTGGTGGCGCGCATTGACGCCTTAATTCGCATGGGTGAAGAGTTTGCCGGTTTGTACAACGAACCGACTGAACATGACACGCTTGCCTTGACCTTTGGCAAGAGGTTGGCCGCCCATGCCTCTTGCTGACTCCGAGCAAAACTCATCCATGAACATGCCGAGCCACCATCGACCAGTCCGGGTTATCTGCATTACCAGCGGCAAGGGCGGCGTAGGTAAAACCAACATCACTGTCAATCTCGCCCTGGCGCTGAGCCTGCAAAACCAGAGTGTGATGCTGCTGGATGCCGACCTAGGACTGGCGAATGTCGATGTGATTCTGGGACTGCATCCCCTGTACAACCTGTCGCATGTAATCAGTCAGGAACGCACGCTGGAAGAGATTATCATTGCCGGACCCAATGGCGTTCGGATTATTCCGGCCAGCTCTGGCATCAAGCGCATGGCGGAACTCGGACCCGAAGAAAATGCTGGGCTGGTCAATGCCTTCAGTGAGTTGAACGATTCGCTGGATATTATGCTGATCGACTCCGCGGCCGGCATCTCTGACAGCGTGGTCACCTTTTGCCGGGCTGCTCACGAAGTAGTCGTGGTCGTTTGCGACGAACCGGCGTCGATTACTGACGCTTACGCCCTGATCAAGCTGCTCAGCCAAGACTATGATGTCGACCGTTTTCATATTCTAGCTAACCGGGTAGTCACCGCACAGGAAGGCCGGGAACTGTTCACCAAACTGGTCAAGGTTTCCGACCGGTTTTTGGACGTCACCCTGAACTTCTTTGGCTCCATTCCAGAGGACCCGCAGTTGCGCAAAGCGGTTCAGGCGCAACGCGCCGTGGTTGAAGCATTCCCGGGCAGTCGCTCTGCGGAAGCCTTTCACCGGCTCGCCACTCAGGTGGTCAGTCGTTGGCCCATGCCGCGCACAGCGAGCGGTTATCTGCAATTCTTCATCGAACGGTTGATTAATCCGGATTATGCGGTTGAGGAACGCGCTGAATGAAAGGTCTGGCCCTGTACGCCAGCCTCGGCGGCGACACGGCGGATGATCTGATCTCCCGGGGCGCGCCACAGGTAAAGCGCATTGCCTATCATCTCCTGGCGCGCATGCCGGCCTCGGTCCAGGTTGATGATTTGATCCAGGCGGGTATGTTGGGTCTTTTGGAAGCGGCGCACCGTTATGACTCGGCGCAGGGCGCGAATTTCACAACATTTGCCGAGCCGCGTATTCGGGGTGCGATGCTCGATGAAATCCGCAGGGGCGACTGGACTCCACGCTCGGTGCATCGCAAGGCGCGCGAGGTGTCCGCCGCCATTCATGCCGTGGAAACAGCGACAGGGCGCGAAGCGCGCGATCGCGAGATTGCTGAACAAATGGGTCTGACGCTGGCCGAATATCACACTACACTGAATGACCTGCGCGGTCAAAAACTGCTGTCGCTGGATGAAGCAGGCGCGGATGATGAGAATGAACTTGAGCATATTCCGGCCAGTGATAATGACCCGTCAGAAAATGTGAGCCGCGAACATTTCTGCAAGCTACTCGCAACAGCCATTGACCTGTTGCCAGAACGGGAGCGGCTGGTGCTATCACTCTATTATGATGAAGAGTTGCACCTGAAGGAAATCGGCGCGGTGTTGGGCGTCAGCGAATCCCGGGTTAGCCAACTGCATAGCCAGGCGCTAGCTCGATTGCGCGCCCGAGTTGCAAGCAAGAATGGATAAGAAGATATATTTTCATTTTGTTTAGAGAGTAAAAAAGCATGGATATTTTGACTCTTGTGGGTCTAATCGTCGGGTTCGGCGGCATCATCGGCGGTATGTTATTGGAAGGTGGCCATATCGGATCGCTGATGAATGCCCCAGCGTTCCTCATCGTGGTAGGGGGTACTTTTGGCGCGGTTTTGATTCAATTGCCTATGGACGTTTTCAAACGCGCGCTGGGCCGGGCTAAGTGGGCGTTTATGCCACCCACAGTGGATCTGCAGGCTTCTATTGAAAAAATAGTTGAATGGAGCAACATCGCTCGTAAAGAGGGTTTATTACGATTGGAGGATTACATTCAGCAAGAACCTGACCCCTTCGCTTCCAAAGCACTACAGTTATTAGTTGATGGCAAGGAACCCGAGGAAATCCGCCATATTCTGGAAATGGACTTGACGATTCATGAAGAGAGCGAACTGCAATCAATTACTTTTTTTGAAGCCTTGGGTGGCTACGCGCCGACTATCGGCATTATCGGCGCAGTATTAGGCCTTATCCACGTTATGGGTAACTTGGCCGATCCGAGTAAATTAGGCGGTGGTATTGCCGCTGCATTTGTGGCCACAATTTACGGCTTGGTTCTGGCTAATGTATTTGCCTTGCCGATGGGTAATAAAATTAAAAGCTCCATTAAAAGAAAAGGGCGTCTTTGTGAACTGATTATTGAAGGAATTATCGCTATTGCCCATGGCGAGAATCCACGCAATATTGAATCTCGCCTGCAAGGCTTTATTCAGCACTAGGGATATATTATGAGCCGCAAGAAACACGAGGAAGGTCACGAAAATCACGAACGCTGGTTGGTCTCCTATGCTGATTTTATCACGCTGCTTTTTGCGTTTTTCGTAGTAATGTATGCGGTTTCCTCGGTCAACGAAGGCAAATTCCGGGTGTTAGCGCAATCAATGATGGTTGTCTTTAGAACGATGGATCCACATAGCGCTAAGCCAATCCAGGTAGCTTCAATGGTGGGCGCATCAGCTCAACAAGCGGTTGGGCAGCCAAGTGCGACAAACCATAGCGTTGCGCCTGATCTACGTCCGATGCCTTCGATGGTGTTGCAACGCGCGCCTCGCGCCCTTGTAACACTGGCTAGAGGTGATAACCCGAGCGAAAAAGTCAGCGCGACCGACCCCGAGTCGAGCACTGATCCAAATCTGACCAAGGTTGTCGCTAAATTGCAGGCTTATTTATCTGAACTTATAAAAGCGGATCTGGTTAATTTGCGGAGCAATTCACTTTGGGTGGAAGTGGAGATTAAAAACAATATTCTTTTCGACAGCGGTAGCGCGATTGTCAACCCGGAAGCCCAAGAGCCTTTGGCGAAGATCGCTGAAGTTCTCCGTGAAGTGCCCAATCGTATTCAGGTTGAAGGATTTACGGACAATCGGCCCATCAATACGCCGGTCTATCCATCAAACTGGGAACTTTCGGCAGCGCGCGCGGCGAATGTAGTCAATTTGCTGATGAAAAATAGAGTGCGGCCTGAGCGGATGTCGGCGGTAGGCTATGGCGAATTTCAACCGATCGCTGATAATGGCACCGAACAGGGTCGGATGCAGAATCGGCGGGTCGTACTGGTCATTATGGGCAATACTGAAACTCGTTATCCTGTCCAGACGAACCAGGTCAATGCTGTCCCATCCCTGGAAAATACTCGTCAACTTCTCAATTGACCAGATAGAGTTTACTGTTTTAACTGTTGTTTAAAATAACTAATAACTTAAATTTATACGTCAAGGCTAGCCAATGTACGATATCTTGTTTTATGGAATCGCAATCATTGCGCTGCTACTTAGCAATGCATTGTTTATTATGTTGGGTTTTATGATAGCCCGACTCCGCTCGCCCATAGCCGAGCAGGAATCGCCTAACGAAACCCCAAGCCTGCATCAAGAGATTAAAAGTGTGTCGCTTTCGCTGGCAGCGCTCAGTGAGCGATTGGTCAAGCTTGAAATTCAAATTGGCCAGCTCAGGGACCAGGCGGGACAACAAGCATTGCCGCTTAATCGGGGCGATGCCGAACAAAAATCCTTCAAGGTAGCGACCAAGCTGGCCCTACAAGGGGCAAGTGCGGATGAGATTGTCGAGCTTTGTGGGTTAACACGCGGCGAGGCGGATTTAATTTGTATGTTACACTCGAATAATCAAGTCAGTCCGAATGGTGTGGCTAATGGAGATTTTAGATCAAAAAAGGCTTCCAAGATAACAGAGTCTTATGATGATGCTCATCAGGAAGTCCCTGATTCTGATCAGGCATAGGAATTTTTGCGTAGCTGTTCAGACTGTCAAAATTCAATGAGTTATCACCTCAGGACTTTCGCTTGGCTACCATATAAAGTATGGTAATGATCAATAAATATCTATATATAGTAAAAAATAGCCCATAAGCGAAAGTCCTGCACCTGAAAACAAACTCCTGCATATCGGTATTTGGTGTTACTTCATGCGTAGTCGTCGACTGTTCCGGGCAGATTTGTTCGTGGTCGAGATTCAGTTTCATCAGAAGGAAGCTCCGGATCAGGTTGATGCGCAACCGCTGACCGCCCATCGCGTAAGTTATGCGGCGATTGTTCGCCCGAACCTGCTTGTTGACGAGCAAGCGATTGATCGGACACTTGCGCTTGATTTAGCGAAATACCTTGACTGTCCAGCATTTCTCGCAATCGAGGTATCGCGTTTTCAATGGCTTCCCGTACTGCCGCATCATGACAGAAAAATGTCACGTTAGTCTGATTCTGATGTAACGACATACGCACTTCTAACGGGCCTAGATGTGGTGGATTTATTCTAATCTCTGCTTCCTGCATCCGATTGTTAACTATCCAGTTCAGCTGGTGGCCCAGTGCTCGTCCCCAATTACTCTGCTGTAAATCGAGGGTTTCCGGGAGCGTTGGTAGCCATGTTGGAGATGGCGTCTCGGCGGTTCGAGTCGCTGCAACTGGTAAAGCATTATTAGCTAGCGTTGAGGTACCACCCGCAACAGGTACATTGGGTTCCACAGATTGAACATTGACTATTTTTGCCGAAATTTCATTGTGATCCAAGACCGCGGATGAAACGATGGCATCGTTATATTGCTGGTCTGTCTGAGCAGTTGCTTCGAATACAGGTAAGTCACGGTTTATTAAGGATACTTTCCATCCTGTATTTTCAAGGACAGGGTTACTCGTTGGATTTGTTGCTGCTTGCTGTGTCCGCAGCGGACCACTGAACATGGTTGTACTTGATGATGCCAGCCGACCTTTGACGGATTGTTTTTCATTATCGTTAGAAGCGCCGCCAGTAAAAGGTTCGGCAAATCGTGTGCGCCTTCGAGGACGCAGATCTCCTAGAGGCAGTGTTTGTTGGATGACAGTAACATACTCTGTGCCAGCAATATTTATGCGATCGTTTTCAATAGCAAATGCTGTTGTCGCAGGTGCTGCAGGTATTGGAGATGATACAGTCGTGACCGCGGTCATGGTTGAAGAAGAAACACCAGGCGTAGTTGGGATCGCTGGTGTTGGATTAACGTTAACTGTAACCCCTGGTATGTCAGGAATCCTTGCAGAGATTACGGACGCTGGCAAAGTCGTGGGCGTCGCGAGCATCGTTGATGCCACAGGAACCGCGACCGAGGCTGCCGAAACGGGCGAGGTCGCCGGCGGTACTGAAGCGCTCAGCGGCGCTGGGGCTACCGAAACGGGTAAGGTCGCCGGCGGTGCAGGCATTCCTGGACTCGCGAGAACCGCAGCTGGGGCTACCGAAACAGGCGGGGTCGCCGGCGGTGCAGGCATCCCTGGACTCGTAGGAACCTCAGCCGGGGCTGCCAAAATAGGCGAGGTCGCCAAAACGGGTGAGGTCGCCGGCGTTGCAAGCATCGCGGGACTCGCAGGAACCACAGCCGGAGTTGCCGAAACGGGTGAGGTCGCCGGCGGTGCAAGCATCCCTGGACTCGCGGGAACCACAGCCGGGGCTACCGAAACGGGTAAGGTCGCCGGCGGTGCAGGCATCCCTGGACTCGCGGGAACCACAGCCGGGACTGCCAAAACAGGCGGGGTCGCCAGGGGTACTGAAGCGCCGCTAAGCGGGGCCGGGGTTGCCAATACGGGCGGGGTTGCCGGCGTCGCGAGACTCGCAGGACTCGCAGGAACCACAGCCGGGGCTGCCAAAACAGGCGGGGTCGCCGGGAGTACTGAAGCGCCGCTAAGCGGGGCCGGCGTTGCCGGCGTTGCGGGACTCGCGGGACTCGCAGGAACCACAGCCGGAGTTGCCAAAACGGGCGGGGTCGCCAGCGTTGCGGGACTCGCGGGACTCGCAGGAACCACAGCCGGGGCTGCCAAAACAGGCGGGGTCGCCAGGGGTACTGAAGCGCCGCTAAGCGGGGCCGGGGTTGCCGGCGTCGTGGGACTCGCAGGACTCGCAGGAACCACAACCGGGGCTGCCAAAACGGGTGAGGTGGCCAGAGGTACTGAAGCGCTCAGCGGGGCTGGAGTTACTGAAACAGGCGGAGTCGCCGGCGTTGCGGGACTCGCGGGACTCGCAGGAACCACAGCCGGAGTTGCCGAAACGGGTGAGGTCGCCAGCGTTGCGGGACTCGCGGGACTCGCAGGAACCTCAGCCGGGGCTGCCAAAACAGGCGGGGTCGCCGGGGGTATTGAAGCGCTGAGCGGGGCCGGGGCTATCAAAACGGGTGAGATCGCTGGCGTTGCAGGCATCGCTGGACTCGCAGGAACCTCAGCCGGGACTGCCGAAACAGGTGAGGTCGCCGGCGTTGCAGGCATCGCTGGACTCGCAGGAACCTCAGCCGGGGCTGTCGAAACAGGTGAGGTCGCCGGCGGTGCAGGCATCGCTGGACTCGCAGGA
>Ga0209607_1000865_pt1 | contig 25851 bp, 20 predicted proteins | sample AD_UKC117_MetaG_FD_184413 | JGI IMG/M metagenome (GOLD analysis project Ga0209607, IMG submission 184413) | Active sludge microbial communities of municipal wastewater-treating anaerobic digesters from Hong Kong - AD_UKC117_MetaG (SPAdes)... | ecosystem: Engineered > Bioreactor > Anaerobic >... | reverse complement strand
ATTTGGCGGAAAGGCCGTCATCGCATCGCTAAATGTAATACCGTTCAGGCCGCCGTTGACCGTGGCCGCGGCCAGGCCGCCGCTGCCGGTGGCCACGGCAATAAACCCGCCGCCACCGCCGCCGCCTGGACCCATCGCTTCCTGGGGATAGGGTTTGTCTTGATAAACCACACTAAGCTGATCACCCCCCTTCCCGCCATTTGCGGCCAGCGTCAGAGCGTTGGTCAAGAACAATTTTGACTTGACAACAATTGTGCCGCCGCCGCCGCCGCCGCCAGCGCCATCGTCATGAGCCGGAAATGTGTCTAATGCGCTTGCTCCATTTGCCAGTACGCTGCCACTGCCGGACATGGTGCTGGCCATAATGACGACGAGCCCGCCGCCGTTGCCACCTGAGGAAGCGGCAACATTATTGCCATCACCCGATCCGCCGCCGCCGCCTAAAAATAACCGGGCATTGGGATTGTTATCTACCGGGCGGCCACCAAGTCCGCCGACTTGTCGGCGATATTCTCCGAATACGTCTCGCCACAATTGGTTGTCAGGACCGATAACTGTCGGATCCTGGTAAGCGTCTGAAAAGGTGTAACCGCCGCGACCACCGCCGGCGCCGCCCTGAAAATAGGACGGCACGATATTGCCTGGGGCAGGGGAGCCGTCATCAAGGAACCAGGCAGCAGCGTAGGGGTCATTGGCGTCGACGAAGCCGTTGCCGCCATTCCAAACGCCGCCATTACTCCCATTGGCGCCGCCGCCGCCGCCGGCATTGTGGGCATTGCCGCCGCCGCCACCATTTGCCGGGGCGCCGCGACTGTACCGGCCGCCTTCATTGATATACACAACCTGGTCACCCAGAATACTCTCGCCTTTTTCCCCGCCATTAGGAAAATCTTGGGCGAGATAGTCTGAAATATTCCAACCGCCAAGATGGAAGTTCGGGTAAGGTTCACCTCCCCGAAAGCCGAGACCCGAAACGTCTATAGTGCCATCGACCACAAGGTTGCTGCTGACGTGTATGGCTACGATGCCGCCTGTTTGTCCGTCCCAAGGCTGGCCGGTGACGATGGCTCCGTTTTGGATAGTGAGGTTGTTGTATTGGGGCACTCTGATGACCTGGACGTTGCCATTTACAGTGTCGTAGGTGTTGGTGATGCCGCTGCAAGAATAGGGCGGCGTGCTGGTTGAAGCTACCGTAATGTCGTTGCCGGTAACGGCCGTTACAACTGCAAACTCATAAGATCCAGCCTGCTCGTAAGTGAACTGGCCATATGTTGCGTCATCGGCAGTGGATGAAAAAGCAGCGCCCTGAGCCTGGTAAATCATGACCAGGTCACCAGCCGACAAAGCTTCCTGGGCGAAATCTCCTGCCGAATTGTCATTTAAGGCGGCAATATCATCGACCTGGATGATGTTATTGTTGATTTGTACAACACGCGCATACCTGTTAAGAATCACGGTCCCGGCCGCCAGGGTACGGTCGCCGTCTATGCCCGTATCGGCTAAAACTACACCAGGAACGCCAAAAATCATGCCTAGTAAAGTGAAGGTGAGACTGAACGAAAGAATATTCCTTACGCGGGCTGTGGTATGTCCAAAATTCATGAAGTTCCTCATCATTGCTATATTTTCCATAATTGGACAGCGGCAATTAGCTTTTTTATTGACGTTTATGCATCTGCACCCAGAGGATTGATTTCCTTCTGGTAAAAGACCACAGATATAGTCACACTCTGTGGGTACTCACCAAAGTGACTGGGTATCATGAGTTTTTAATCTCAGGTGGACTCCCAACCATCCAGATCTACTTCCCAAAATGGCGCTGACACTGTGTATGCTACATTTTCAATTTTCGTTGAAACATGCCCATATGCTATACGGTGTATATCTGGGTTTCCTTTCAAAAAAACTTTCATTCGCAAAATTCATATATTTTGGGGGAATTTCGACCGGGAAAAAGCAATAGTACCATTGGGCTAGTCGCGTGTTGATAGATTTTACTTCGGACGTGTTATTGTCAATTGAACGGCCGTGCTTATCATATTACACTAGAGAGAAGAAGAATTTTATTGGTACCCTTCGCTATCTGGAGGTGATTATGTGTGGTCAAACTGATTTCCAGCAGTCTGTTCCATCCAATCACGCCTGGCAGCGTATGGCGCAGCGAAACGTCTCCTTCGAAGATGTTGAATATGTTCTTGAACATGGGGAAAAAATACACCGGGCAGGGGCTGTGTTTTTCCACCTGGGCAAATGCAACATTCCCAAAGCGCAACGTCGACTGGTTGAAAGATTGGAAGGGACAATCGTCGTTTTGAGCCGCGACCTTTCTGTCATTCTGACGGTATATCGCAACCGCCAGGGTGGGTTGGGTCACATCAAGAAGAAACCGGCGCGCAGCCGTTACCCCAAATATTTTGAGTACGGCCGTGCACGGTGGTCCTGACTAATTAAGCTGACGGCCGTCTCATTGGTTTGCGGCCCCGGGCGCGTCTAGCGCACCAAGTGCCTGACGCGCCTGCACCTGGTCGGGTCTGATGGCCAGAGCTTGCTCCCAGGCGGCTCTGGCTCCGGCCTCATCGCCCTGCGCCAGCAGGGCATACCCCCGGTAGAGATAGGTTTCTTCAACGAATTGGCCGCCGCTGCTTTGCAATGTGGCTGATGTCAGTGTCAGCACGTCATCATAACGGCCGTTCGCCAAATACGCCTCGTACGGTTCGAATTGATACCACAACATCCGCCACGGCAGGCCAACCGTGCGCGCCTGGTCAAACGCCGCCGCCGCATTTTCATAATAGGACCCCTGGCCGGTCAGTTGGCCCAGATGCGTCAGGCTGCTGCCCAGGTTGAACCAGATGAAGGCATTGTCCGGCGCAACAGCCGTCAGCCGCTGCGCCGCTTCGGCGGCCTGCTGCCACATGACCAGCGGGTCGTTGAATGGCTCGCCTACCAGTTCGCCAACTTCGACGGCTGCCTCGGGCGGGTAAACCACCAGGAAGGTATTGTTGAACTGCTGCCAGTATTCGGCCAGCGTGTCGTAGCTGTCTGCGCGACCGCTGCTGTCCCACGGGCCCAGGAACGTATCCAGCCCCACAAATTCTTGCGCCGTATCGTCATAGCCGATGAGCGTCAGGTAATGGCCCATCCAGCCTTCCCATGCGCTGGGCATCAGCCCCTTTTCGACGATGATGGGGTAACCGGCGGCCAATAATCGTTTGAGCGTATCCAGGTCGCCGCCGCGGTAAACGGCCGCGCGCAGGCGGGTGTGGTTATTGACATAATCCGCCAGCTCTTCCGGCGAGACGTTGCGGTCGTCATAGGTCGGGCGGACGACGGCCGCCACGTCGAACTGGTCGTCGGGCAGGCCATAGTAGCGTAGAACGAGGCTGAGGTTGGTGGGGCCGCAGTTGTTGAATTTTTGCGGCGTGATTTCCAGACCACTCAGGCGCACGGCCGTTGGCCGGGGCGTCGGTGTGGGCCAGGGGGTAGGGGAATGGGTCGGCAGCGGCGTGGGCTGATTGGTGGGCTGCGGTGTAGGTGGTGGGGTGGATGTGGCTGTGGGCGGCGGCAAGGTGGGGATGACCACGGCGCGGGTAGGTTGTCCGGCAACGGCCGTGGGTGCGGGCAGCGCCGTGGGCAATGGCGTGGCGGCCAGAACCAGTACCCGGTAGGGCAACTGCTGCTGGACCGTTCCCGGCAGCGCGCCCACCAGCCAGGGCAGCGCCCACCAGGCTGCCAATCCGCCCAGTAGACCCACGGTAAGCACCACAATTCCGACACGCGCAATTCGGTTCATTCAAGAAAAAGAACACGGATTGGCGCACGATAATGGACACGCACAACCAATCCGTGTCAAAAAATAAGTTGGCCTACAGCTTGGTCAGGAAAATTTTGGCCAATTGGCTGTTATCCCGGCCGCGTTTGATGAGAAAATCGATCAGCGCCGGGAAGCGCATGAGAATGCGCTGGTAGGTGTACGAGCGGTGCAGACCGGGCCATAATTCCTGGCGGCAGCGTTGTTCGTAGATTTTTAGCTGGCTGAGGGCCGTGCTGCCGGCCGTCAGCGCTTCGTGGGCGGTTTTGGCGGCCAATTCGGCTGAGATCATGCCATTGTGGATACCGCCGCCGGTGATCGGGTTGATGAATCCGGCCGCGTCGCCGACCAGCAGCGCGCCGTCGAAGGCGAAGCGCAGCCCTTCTTGCGAGCCAAAATTGAGCTGCCAGGTGGCTACGTCGTGGAGTTTGCCACCGTTGAGCAGGCGTTTTTTGATCTCCGGCATGGCCAGAAAATCGTGCAGCATGTCTTCCAATTTGCGTTTGGTCTGGCGGAATTGGTCCAGGCGCATGCCCAGGCCGATGTTGGCCCGGTGGTTGCCCAGCGAGAAAATCCAGGCGTAGCCCGGCGAGATGTCTTCGTATAGGTAAAATTCAACGGTGTTGGGCACCACTTCGGCGATGTCTTCGATGTAGGCGCGGAGGGCGACGGCTTTGTGCTCGGGGACATGTTGTTCTTCTTTAGTGCGCAGCCCGCGGGCGATGGCCGAGGTGACGCCGTCGGCACCGATGACCAGTTGGGCGTGGTAATCGACGGTGTGGCTACGGCCGTTTGTCCCCACTTTGGCTCGCACCCCCACGACACGGCCGTCTTCGATCAGCGGTTCTTGCGCCTGCGCCGCCTGAAACTCCGCGCCAGACTCGACGGCGTGCTCTTGAAGCAGGGCGTCGATGACCTTGCGCGGGGCGACGTAACAATGCTCGCCGCGCGGCCCCGGCTTGAGCATGGCGTCCATCGTGTGGCCTTTAGGCGAAACCAGGCGCATCTGGTCGATGCGGTAAAAGTCGCCGCGCGCTTCGGCGGCTTCTACCTTAGCCTGCATCCCCATGGTGCCCATCATCTCCACGACGCCGGTGGGAATGCCGTCACCGCAGATTTTATCGCGTGGAAAGCTCTGCCGGTCGAGCAAAAGCACATCGTGGCCATGTTGCGCCAGCATTGTTGCCGCGGTAGCGCCAGATGGCCCGGCTCCGACAACAATCACTTCGCGTTCTTGGTTCATAAAGTTTCCTCCAATCTGAAATAAAATTAGGGGTCAAAGAAAGATGGCCGGATTGCCCGGCGGGAAAGTCGCTCTGTTTGGAATCTTTCGCTTTGACCGTTATGCCTGGTTTGAATTGACGGCCGTCCCCATCCAGGCCGCCATATCTGCTTTCAACTGTGCCAATGATGGCGCGTGCACGTACATCATGTGTCCCGCTTCATAATATGTCATTTGAATGTTGCCACGCAAGTCAGCCGCCAGGCCCAAATGATTGACCGTGTAGCGCGTGGCCTGATACGGCGTCGCCAGGTCGTAGTACCCATTAGCGATCAACACCTTCAGGTGCGGATTGATGCTCATGGCCTTACGCAGCGTCTCGGCCACGTTGACAAAGGAGTTCTGGTACTCGTCGTAATTCCAGGGCTGCACGCGGCCGGTCAGGATTTCGTAGGGGAGGTCGATCTCGAACTGTAGGTCGCGGCGCACGTAATCGTTCAGGGTGGCGGTGTATGGCCCCTGGATGACGGCATAGCTGGGATCGAATTCGTTGGTTTCTCCGACCGAATCGCGGTCTACGCCGGTAAAGCGGCTGTCCAGCCGCCCGACGGTGCGCCCCTGGTCGCGCAGCAGTTCCTTGCAGAAGCGGTGGATGTTCAGGCGCAGGTCGGTGCGCTCGACGTAGTCCACGGAGAGGCCGGTGTAGCGGGCCAGTTTTTCGGCCACGGCCGTGCGTTGTTCGGCCGGCAGCGCCGCTCCCTGCATCAGCGCCAACGTGTATTCATTCAGGGCAAACGCTTCCACTTCGGCCAGCGTCTGGCGCAAATCGGCCTGCAGCTCGGGGGCCAGACGGCCGTGATACCAGGCCGTGGCCGCATAGGTGGGCAGGAAGAGGATATAGGGCAGATCGTTGCCGGGCCGGAAATAGGCGGTCTGGAAGTTCAGGATCGACGAGATGAGCAGAATGCCGTTCAGGTACATGCCGTGCCGCTCTTGCAGGTAGCCGGACAGCCCGGCGGCGCGGGTGGTGCCGTAGCTTTCGCCGGCCAGGAATTTGGGCGAGGACCAACGGCCGTAGCGCGTGGCATACAACCGGATAAAGTCGCCCACCGACTGAATGTCCTTTTTGAAGTTGTGGAATTCCTTTGGCTTTTCGCCGGGCACAGCGCGGCTGAAGCCGGTGCTGACCGGGTCGATAAACACCAGGTCGGTCTGGTCTAGCAGGGAGAATTCGTTATCGATCAGGCGATAGGGCGGCGGCAGGACACGGCCGTTCTCCTCTTCCACCTGGACGCGCTTGGGGCCAAACAATCCCAGGTGCAGCCACACCGACGAGGAGCCCGGGCCGCCGTTGAAAGCAAAGGTGATTGGCCGTGTCCCCGGCTCGGCGTCGTCTTTGGTGTAAGCCACAAAGAAGATCGCCGCCTTGGGCTTTTCGCCTTCGTTCTTGTCGTCTTTTTCGTGTTCTTCTTTCAGGACCAGCGTGCCGGCGGTGGCGGTGTAGGCGATCTCTTGCCCGTTCAGGGTGAGGGTGTGCCGGGTGGTGGTGATTTTTTCTTCGGGGATTGGGTATTGGTCATCTTTTTCATTTTTGTCGCTCATTGTGGCCTCCTGGTTTGTTGGTTGATTGGGTAGTTGGCTGGCTGCCGTGCCAGCGCTTGACCTTATTGTGGCGAAAACGGCCGTGGGAAACAAATTTTCCCCGCCGCCAGAGGAGGTTTATGCCGGGTATTGCCCGGTGGGAAGGAAAGTTGATAAGATTGCGCCCATGAAAGCTGCAAACCTCATCATCAAGCTCAGTCCTTTTGTGTTCATCAAGCGTCTGGCCATCGTCGAGTTCGTTTTCGCTTTTTTGCCGTCGATTCTGGCCTTGGCATTTGGCGTGGAGCGTTACTACACGGCCACGGGCGCCGCTCGCACGGTTTCGTTTTCGGTGCTGCTAACGGCCGTTATCACCTCTGTGCAAATCCTGATCATTGCCCTGGTGTTCATCTGGTGGTATGTGCCTTCCTACGTGGTCAGCGTGGAGCGCGTTACCCTGGTGCGCGGCGGCCTGTTCGAATCCCGTGAACTGGCCCGCACCTACGCCATCACCCAAATTGAGGTGGCCCAGGGCGTTTTGGGCCGCCGGCTGGATTACGGCACGCTGGTGGTCTACACCTCAGACGCGGCGCAGCCCGCGCGCCTGCGCGACGTGCCCAATCCGGCCCAGTACGCCCGTCTGATTGAGGACATGATCCTGCCGGAGCTGGCGCCCCAGGCGCAGGCGCAATTGCCGCCACCCGCCGCCCTGATTGCCGGCGGCGAGACGCAGCACGTCGAATTTAAGGCCAGTTTGCAGTGGGATTATCGCCAGGAGAAGCGTAACAAGGATTTGTACGAACCGGTGATGAAAAATCTGGCGGCTTTTATGAACACGGTTGGTGGGACAGTGCTGATTGGGGTGGCCGACGACGGCCAGGTCTTGGGGCTGGAGCCGGACTATCAGACGCTGGGCAAAAAGGACAGCGACGGCTTTGAAAATGTGTTTAACATGGCCTTCAATACGATGATTGGCGCGGAGTACCGGCATTTTGTGGACGTGTCGTTTCCGGTGATCGAGGGGAAGGAGATTTGTTTGGCGGCGGCGCGGCAGGCCCCGGAGCCGGTATTTCTGACGTATAAAAACGAAGACGGTTTTATATTCGCACGGGCAACACCAGCCAATGGCTGACGGTGAGCAAAGCGGCGCGTTACATTCACACGCATTTTAGCGAAAGGGGGTAGGTGGGGGGATGAGAAACGGCCGTTTCCCACCCCACCGTCCTCTAGATTACAATCCCGCCTTCACCATACTGTTCATAGATGTCAGACGGCCGGGCCAATTCCTCTAACCGGCCGCCAACCCGCACCATGACGCGGCCCATGCCCTGTAGACTGCGCCGCGTCAGCCCGACGCGCGCCTGTGCCGGACGGCCGTAGGTGCGCGGCTCTTTCCGTTCACGATCCAGCAAAACCAGCTGTGACAATTCAAACTGAAAAGGGGTTGTCGGCATCATTTTTTACCTCCGGATAACTAACCATCTGTTCTCATTTCCATCACTGTTTATAGGATACTGGACATACCTGACACCTATTGTCAGCATTGATCAGCAGCTTTTGCAACTATGTCTCTTCTTGGGAAAAACGGCCGTTTTCTCCTGTATACTGTCCGAAAATCATGGTAAGTTGGTGGGTGTGTTCGCTGGTTACCGGGCTTGCGCCAGCCGCCATGAATGATAAGCGAGAGCAAGAAGTCGTGAAAGACTCTCGCTCTCGCTATTATCGAAGGAGAACAAACCTGTGAAACTAAATGACTACAACGAATTTGCCGGGCGGCATTGGGAGACGGGGAGCGTACGTAATTATTGGGCTTACCGGGGCGTGAAAGCGCCGCACACAGGCGCGCCCTATTCTGAAGCCTTTCTGCTGGGTGTCAGCGGCGGCATTGTGATGGGTTACTTCACCTTCGCCTACGAGGGCTACGACCCCGAAGTGCGCATCCTCACCCGCAATACCTTCGACCCGCTGGACACCATGCTGGCCCGCCTGGGCGTGGTGCAGCACATTCAGCAGACTGCCAGCGCCGACAAAGGGCTGGCCAACTTGCAGGAAACCCTGGCCGACGGCCTCCCGGCCATTGTCTGGGCCGATCTATTTAGCCTGCCCTACAACGACCTGCCGCGCGACGACGGCATGTGGGCCATGTTCCCACTGCTGGTCTACGGCTACGACGAGGCCGCCAATACCGTCTGGATTGCCGACCGGGCGGCCGTGCCGCTGACCATCACCCTGGCTGAACTGGCGGCGGCCCGGGCGAAGGTCAAAAAGACGAAGTTCCGGCTGCTGACGTTGGATCCGCCGCGGCCGGAAAAGCTGAAAACGGCCGTCACCGCCGGCCTCTGGGACACTGTCAAGCTGTTCACCGAAAAACCGCCCAAAGGCTCTAAAAATAATTTTGGCTTTGCTGCTTACCGGCATTGGGCCAATCTGCTCGTCAAACCCACAGGGCGCGGCAGTTGGGCCGCTGAGTACCCGCCGGGACGCAACCTGTACGCTGTGCTGGTCTCCGCCTTCACCGACATCGCCCTCTTTGGCAAGGCGGATTGGGCCGACCGTGACCTGTACGCCGATTTTCTGGCAGAGGCGGCGGCGCTGCTGGGTCAACCGGCGCTGACGGCCGTTGCCCCCCACTTCCGCGCCAGCGCCCGCGCCTGGGCCGATTTGGGCCAGGCCCTGCTGCCCGACCATGCGCCGCCGCTGCGCGAAACGCGCGAGCTGCTCCTGCGCCGCCGCGAATTATTCCTCACCCAGGGCGGCGCGGCTTTGCCGGAGATTCAGGCCATTAACGGCCGTCTCGCCGCCCTCAAGCAGGCCATTTCCCAGGAGTTCCCGCTCTCGGCGGCGCAAACGGCCGACCTGCGCGAACTCCTCCGCGAGCGTGTCCTGGTTATCCACGACATCGAGAAAGAGGCCATCACGGCCTTGCAAGCGGCCCTGGCCTGACGGCCGGATTTTCGTACACCTGAATTTCGCCGGCGCGGAATACTTCGGGCCAGATGTGGGTGATGGCGTCCAGAACGGCCGTCAGGCCCGGCACGTGAATTTGCGCCCAACTGCGCCACAGGGGATCGACGACGACAAACCGGGCCGCGCCAAAGCGGGGATCAAAGGCCAACCGGGCAGGGGGCAGGTCGGCGGGCAGATGGGGAGTGGCCGCGCCGTCTGCGGCTACGGCCATCTGGAAGTCGGCCACCCGGCCGTGCAGCGCCCAGCCCAGCGTTGGGGAGGCAATCACCAGGTCGTCGGCGGCCAGACGGCCGTTGACAAACGCCGCTGCCGCCCGCGCGTCTGGCCCGGCCAGCAAAAAGGGGTCGATGGGCGAGAGGAAACGGCCGTTAACCTGACCAATCACCGGCGCGGCGCTCCAGGCCGCCAACAGCAGCGCCAATCCCCATCCCAGCGCTTTGGGCAGCCGCGCGAATTTGGCTGCAATCTCCAATCCCGTAAACACCAGGCTGGCCGCCCCCAAAGCCATCAGCGGCAGAAAGGGGATGAGGTAGTAGGCGCTCAGGCTGAACAGCGGCGACGTCCGCCCGAGGATGAGCAGGGGAATCAGCGTAAACGCCAGCAGCAAGCGCCGCCAGGCCGCCGGGCGCAGGAGGAGCAGCCCGGCCAATCCCCACACCAGCCAGGCGTCCTGGGCGGGCAGGGTGCGCAGGTTGTCGGCCAGCAGGCGAAGCTGCTGCGGCCCATCGGGCGAGATGCGGAAGAGGACAAAGTCCAGATCGAACCAGCAGGCGGCGGGGGCGCGCAGGAGGGACACGGCCGTGTACGTTCCCAGCGGCAGCGCCAGCAGCAGCCCGCCCCAAACCGCCGCGCGCCAGTTTTTGGCGGCTGCCACAAGCAGCCACACCGGCACAAAAGCCAGGGCCAGCAAATCGGTGAGGGTTCCCAGTCCCAGGCAGAGGGCGCTGAGCGCCAGCCAGCTGGCCCGGCCGTCGCGCCGGTACATCCCCAGGCTCCAGATCGCGCCCAGCAGCAGCGGCGCGAGCAGGTTATAGCTGAAGCCGAAGCGGGCGTAAAGCACGGCCGTCGGGTAGACGGCCAGCAGCAGGGCAGCCAGCAGGGCCAACGGCCGTCTTCCGAACCCCCAGCGTGCCAGACCATACACCAGCCCTACAGTCAGCATGCCCAGGCTGCCGCTGAGCAGGCGCAGGGTGGTCATGCTGAGGCCGCCCAGACGCGCGGCGGCGGCCAGCACGGCCGTAAACAACGGCAGCCGGGAAAACAGCAGGGTAGATTGGGTGATGGCGAAGTATTGGGCACGGCCGTGCAGCGCCTGCCGCGCCAGCTCCAACTGCGTGCCCTCGTCGCTGAACCAGCCGGGATTGTCGGCGGCGTGGGCCAGGCGCAGCCAGGCGGCCAGCAGCAAAATCAGGACCAGGGCCAGCCCATCGAACCAGTCGCGCTTGGTGTGCATAGGGCGATTGTACCGTGGTCCAAGCGGGCTGATGGACGGCCGTCCGCCGTCTGGCATACGGCCGTTCCCCGCCTGATTTGCCCGGCGACGACGCCCGGCGACTGTGGTATAGTATCGGCCAAGGAGAAAGGCCATGTTGAAGCAGCGCCGGACCCAATTTGACGTGGAAACCCAGGGCCGTCTGTCCCTGTTAATCGTGGTGGTGATTGGCTATCTGGTCACCTTCCTGGGCGCGTTTTCCTCGGAGGGGTATCAGGGCACGCTGGCGGAGACCATCCTGGCGCTGCTGTTGGGCGTCGTGTACGTGCTGCTGGAGTGGCACGACGAAGCGTATTTCCGGCGGTTTTCGGCGCGCTGGGCGACGCCGCTGTTTTTTGGCGTGCAAATCGGCCTGATTTTTGCCATCCAATGGCTGATTGGACCGGGCGGCATCTGGCTGGTGTCGTTGCCGCTGGCGGCGACGGCCGTGCAGTGGCTCTCGCCCCTGTGGCGCTGGCCGGTGTATGCGGCCATTTTGATGGGCATGTTTGTTTCGTTGGGTTTCCGGTACGATCTTTGGGAAGCGGCCCTCTTTTTTGCCATCAGCGTCAGCCCGGCCCTCTTTTTTGTGGTGATTTTCACCGAGCAGGGCGTGCGTGAGCGCGAAGCGCGCCGCCGCGCTGAGGAACTGACGGCCGATCTGGCCGCGGCCAACCGCCAGCTTTCGGCCTATGCCGTGCAGGCCGAAGAGCTGGCAACCATCCAGGAGCGCAACCGGCTGGCCCGTGAAATTCATGACAACCTGGGCCATTACCTCACCGTGGTTAACGTGCAAATCGCTGCGGCCAAAGTGCTGCTGGCCAGCGACGCGGCGCGGGCGGTGGAAGCCCTGGACAAGGCCCAGGCGCTGACGCAGGAAGGTTTGGGGGCCGTGCGGCAGTCGGTGGCCGCTTTGCGCGAGTCGCCGTTGGGGCAACGGCCGTTACCCGACGCCCTGGCCGACCTGGTGCAGGAATCCAACAACGCCGGCATTGTGACCGAATTGACTCTCGTGGGCAGCCCGCGAACGCTCACATCCCCTGAGCAGTTGACCCTCTACCGGACCGCCCAGGAAGGGCTGACCAACATCCGCAAACACGCCCGCGCGTCGCGCGCCGACCTGACCCTGGATTTTTCCGCGCCGGGCTGCGTGCGCCTGACGATTGCGGACAATGGGCTGGGCGCGGCCCAGACGCGGTCCGGTTTTGGCTTATTGGGCATCCGGGAGCGGGTGCAGGCGTTGGGCGGGGAGGTGAGGGTGGAAACGGCCGTCAACCAGGGCTTCGCCTTGTCCGTGACGATTCCTTCCTGCAAAGAGGAGGGGGCGGTATGACCATTCGTATCCTGTTGGTAGACGATCAGGCGCTTTTCCGCGAAGGGCTGCGCACGCTGCTGTCTGTATGGCCCGACCTGGAAGTGGTCGGGGAGGCCAACAACGGCCAGGAAGCGTTGGATTTAGCGCCTACAATTCGGCCGGACGTGGTGTTGATGGATTTGCGGATGCCGGTGCTGGATGGCGTGGCCGCCACGCGCCGCTTGTTGGATAAAATGCCGCAGATCAAAGTCATCGTGCTGACGACGTTTGACGATGACGATCACGTGTTTGAGGGCCTGCGCGCCGGGGCGGTGGGCTATTTGCTCAAGGACGTGCCCTCGGAGAAGCTGGTGGAAGCGATTCGGGCGGCGGCGGCGGGGCAGTCGTTTTTGCAGCCGTCGGTGGCGGCGAAGGTGGTGGCGGAGTTTGCCCGGTTAACGGCCGTGTCGCCCCCTCCCACCGCGCAGCCGCTGGTCGAACCCCTTTCCGAACGCGAACTGGAAATTCTGGCCCTGGTCGCCAACGGTCTCAGCAACAAGGAGATTGCCGGCGAGCTGTACATCGCCGAAGGCACGGTGAAAAACCACGTCACCAATATTCTGGGCAAACTGGGCGTGCGCGACCGCACCCAGGCGGCGCTTAAGGCCAAAGAACTAGGGCTGATTTGAGCCCCATCAGCCAGCTGCGTTTAGCTTTCGTTTGGGTTCGCATTTTCTGCCGCCACAACTTCGGCGATCTCCTGGTCTACCGGCTGGCTGCCGGGCTGCTCCCACGTTTTCTTCAATTTCTCGCGCCGCTCCCGAACCTGACGGCCGACTGCGTCCAAAGCGCCTTTTAAGGCCAGCTGGGGGTCGGCGTCTTTTTGGGTGGCGGCCAGTTGTTCGGGGCGGCTGTACAGGGCAACCGTGACTTCATATAAAAATGGGGTGGCCCCATGCGCCGGTTGGCGAATGTTTATCGCCGCGCCGCGCAGATCGTCATGGTTGGCTGCCAGGTCGCGCAGGTAATCTTCCGCTTCGGTAAAAAGGTCGTACTCGGTCTGTTTGCTTAAATTTTCGCTGTTCAATTCCAGTGTGAAGTCTAATTCGTTCAAATCGCTCATCCGTTTGTTTCCTCGTCCTCCTGGGGGTGTTTGGTCTGCAAAATTTCGTCTCCCCTTCTTTCCGCCATCCAATCGGCCCGAGAGAGACCTTGTCCTTTTACCCTACCAGGGTAGGCGGGGAGTTACAACATATCCCGATATAGAAACGGGATATAGCTCCGGTACGATTTTCCGGGGGCCTATGACGGTCACAGGCAGCGTTATGACCGCCGAATGTGACCTTTGGCACATCCAAAACGGGTAACGGCCGTATATCCTATCATCATATTTACACCCAACCTGGTACACAAAATCGACGTGGAGCAACACGTATCTGAGTCTTTAGGAGGACATCAGCAATGAACGAGAAGCAAAAAAGTGGTTTGGTGGGCGGCGTCATTTTGATCAGCATTGGCTTGCTGGCGCTCATCGGGCAGTTGGTGGATTGGCGTCTGGAGGCAAACTTCGGCCTCTATATTTTGTCCATATTGGGCGCGGGTTTTCTGGTTTGGGGCGTGGTCAGCCGCAACGCCGGTCCGATGATTCCCGGCGGCATTTTGAGCGGGCTGGGCTTGGGCGTCATCTTGTTGGAGACCATTACCTTGCCCGAGGGCACGGATGATGGCGGTGTGTTTTTGCTGGCGTTTGCTCTGGGCTGGGCGCTCATTACGGTGATGACGGCCGTTTTCACCCCCAAAACCCACTGGTGGCCCCTCATCCCCGGCGGCATCATCGCCGTGGTAGGGTTGGCGGTCCTGTATGGCGGCGTTTTCTGGCAAGCGCTCAACCTGTTGAACTTGCTCTGGCCGGCGCTGCTTATCCTGCTCGGGTTGTCCATCATCTACAATGCGCGCCGAACAAAGGAAAAATCCCTCGAAGCGTGAGCCGCTAAATTCACCTCTCATAAAGAAGACCTCGGGCAGCCGCCCAGAGGTCTTTTTCTTTTACCTAGGCAAAACATTAACAAAATCTGAGCCATATATTGACAATATCTGGATATGCGGTATGATGTGCCTACGTTCGACAAGTAAATCCCCAAAAACTGGACAAAGGAGTAAGACGAAAATTTAGATTAAAATAATTTCCGCCTTCCAAATACACGCCTGAAGCCATAGGCCGGTAAAAGTCCGGCTCTATCCAGCCACAACAAAACCTGAACAGTTTGTCTTTGCACCGTTTCACTTTTTTATCAACTTGAGATCCAAGTACATCAAAAATTTAGGAGAACTAGAAAATGAATCGTTTTACGAAGAGTATCCTGCTGTTGTTCCTTGCCCTAATGGTAGCTGTGCCTTTTGCGGCTGCCGAAGAAAAGTCTATTGTTGACATTGCGGTCGATGACGGCCGTTTCACCACCCTGGTGGCTGCGGTCGTTGCGGCTGACTTGGGCGATGCCCTCTCTGGCGGCGAATGGACTGTTTTTGCCCCGACCGACGACGCTTTTGCCAAGTTGGGCCTGAACGCCGACAACATTGCCGATTCCTTCAGCAAATCTGAACTGACTGACATCCTGCTCTACCACGCTCTGGACAGCGAAGTAACCTCCGCCAAAGCCAAAACGATGCTGGGCGACATTACCATGGCCAATGGCCAGCAGGCCGGCCTGAAGTACTTCGATGGCACCCTGTGGGTCAACGACGATTCCAAAGTGATTATTCCTGACATCGTGGCTTCCAATGGTGTCGTGCACGTCGTCGATACCGTCATCTTGCCGCCCTGGCCGCGCACGGCCGACAGTGGCGACAGTGGTTCCAGCGACGCCGCGACCGGTGGCAGCATTGTCGATATCGCCGTGAATGACGGCCGTTTCACCACCCTGGTTGCCGCTGTTGTCGCCGCTGACCTGGCAGACGCCCTCTCGGGTGGGGAATGGACAGTTTTCGCGCCGACCGACGCCGCCTTTGCCAAACTGGGCCTGAACGCTGACAACATTGCCGACAGCTTCACCAAAGCTGAACTGACCGACATCCTGCTCTACCACGCTCTGGACAGTGAAGTTACTTCCGCCAAAGCCAAAACGCTTCTTGGCGACGTCACCATGGCCAATGGCCAACAAGCTGGTCTCAAATACTTCGACGGTTCCCTGTGGGTCAACGATGATTCTCGCGTCATCATCCCGGACATTATCGCCAGCAACGGCGTCATCCACGTGGTTGACACCGTCATTCTCGGCCCCTGGCCCCGCTAACAGCGCGGCTGACATCAGCGCCAGATAAAACTGGTAAATCGTAGAATAGGACAGCCCGGCCCATAAAGCCGGGCTGTTTTTTGTCGGGTTTTCCCTTTGGCGGCGTTGGCTTCTGGTCTCTCCGCCCCGCCAACAGCTCGTGGCTTGCTCCAAAATGCTGCCCTCAAAACGTATTCTCCCCGCAGCTTCAAGTTAGCGAATGAACCGCTCGTGTTATACAATCACCCACATGAAAAATAAGCGTGGTAGGAATAGGAATGGACCGGTATGTCTTCTAAAATGAGCTCCCCGTCAGGTGTTTTTGGGAAAGTCTCGGCTTTTTTTTCCAGGTATACCGAAAATTGGACTACCATGTCCGAAATGGCCCTGGTGAGTGCGGCCGTGATCGTTGGCGCAGGCACCGGGGTTCTGGCCGCCATCCTCATCTGGTTGATGGAAAGCGTCGTTGATTTTGCCAGTTGGATGCAAAGCCTCATTGTCGATCCCCTGGGCCTGCTGCTGGGCCTCGTGGCGGCCGGTCTGATTGTGGGCCTGGTGGTGCAGCGCTGGGCGCCAGAGGCCAAAGGCCACGGCGTGCCCGACGTCATTAAAGCCGTTGCGCTGCGCAGCGGGCGCATTTCCGGTTGGATTGCGCCAATCAAGCTCGCGCTGTCCGCCATTACCATTGGCATGGGCGGCTCTGCTGGCCGCGAAGGGCCGATTGTGCAGATTGGCGGGGCTTTCGGTTCGGCCGTAGGGCGTCGTTTTCGCTTTTCCGGCGATCGCCTGCGGATTTTGGTGGCCTGCGGATCCGGGGCGGGCATTGCCGCCGTATTCAATGCCCCTATTGCCGGGGCCATGTTTGCCCTGGAGGTGATCATCCATCGCTTTACGGTGGGCAATTTTGGCGCTGTTGTCGTCAGCGCCGTGACCGGCAGTATTGTGGTGAGCCGTCTGGTGTCGAAAGTGCCCGCGTTTCCTGTGCCCGCCTACCAGTTTAGCTCCCTGGCCGAACTGCCAATTTACATCATCTTGGGCTTTTTTGCGGCCTTGTGGGCCAGTGTCTTCATTCGCGTATTTACCTGGGGCGAGAAGAGTTTTGAGCGCTGGCGTATGTCTCTGCCCGTCAAAGCAGCCATTGGCATGCTTATCACCGGTTTGCTGGCGTTGCTGCTGCCCGAACGGCAGATTCTGGGTTCCGGTCTGGACTTTATCGGCGACGTGATCAGCAGCAACATTACCATGCCGCTGCAGCTTATGTTCGCCCTGCTGGTTCTGAAAATGCTGGCCACCACGGCCACCTTAGGCTCGGGCAACTCCGGCGGCGTCTTTGCCCCCAACTTATTCATGGGGGCTTTGTTAGGTGGTATTGTCGGTTCAGTCGCCCACACGCTATGGCCGACAATCGCTGTGAATCCCGGGTCGTATGCCCTGGTGGGCATGGCGGCCGTTTTGGCGGCGGCCGAACACGCGCCCATTACCGGTATTTTGCTCGTCTTTGAGATGTCCGGCGATTATCAGCTGATCTTGCCGCTGATGTTGACCACAGTATTGGCCGCCCTTCTGGTGGAACTGTTTGCCGGCGAATCGATTTATACCTCCGAGTTGGGTCTGGAAGGTATTCGCCTGCGCCGCGGGCGTGATGAGGACGTCTTGTCGGGAGTGACCGTCGGCGAAGTGATGACGGCCAATCTGGAGCATGTGCTGCCGGAGATGAGCCTGGAGGAGTTTGGCCGCAAATTACGCGTGACGCATCATCACGGTCTGCCGGTTATGGACGACAACGAACATTTGCTGGGCATTGTGACCATTCGCGACCTGGAGAATGCCCTGGAAAAAAAGACGCCGGGCACAACGCCGGTGATCGAAATCGCCACCTTACGCAAAGATTTATTGACGGCTTTTCCCGATGAAACCATTGGCGATGTGCTGCGCAAGATGGGGCAGCACGCTCTGGGCCGCATCCCGATCGTTGATCCGGAAGATCCGGACCGTTTGTTGGGCATGGTGCGGCGCGAGGACATCATCAACGCTTACAAGGTGGCCCTGGCGCGTAAGACGGAGCTGCAGCAGCGGGTGGATGAAGCCGGAGCACGCCATGCTGACAGCGCTATGTTTGTCGAGGTGACGATTACCCAGGATTGTGCGGCTTGCGAGAAGACCATTCAAGACCTGGCGCCTTGTTTGCCGCACGATTGTGTGTTGGTGGCGGTGCGCCGCCGCGGCCGTTTGCTGATTCCGCACGGCGATACGCAGCTGCTGGATGGAGACCTGGTGACGGCTCTAGTTGCCGACCGGGACCGGGAAGCGCTGGAAAAATGTCTGGGGCACAGCGCTCTGGACAGCATTGCGATTAATCCCTCCTAATTTTTTACCCTGGAGCATGGAAAAGATGGCTGAAGTTACTTTGGAAACGATTACGGCGCTTGCCAAGCGCCGGGGGTTTGTTTATCCGACGTCGGAAATTTATGGCGGCCTGGCCAGCTCTTACGATTATGGGCCGTTGGGCGCGGAACTGCTGCGTAATATTCGCAATTTGTGGTGGCGGGAGATGATTCATAAACGGCCGTCTATGGTCGGCCTGGATTCGCAGATTTTGCTGCACCCGGACACCTGGGTAGCCTCCGGTCACGTGGCCTCCTTTACCGACCCGCTGGTGGAAGACAAAGTGACCCACAAGCGCTACCGCGCCGATCACCTGATCGAATTGTGGTTGGCGGCCCATCCCGGCGCGGCCGACATCGTCGTGGAAGATTTGTCCATCACCGAGATGGCCGCTTTTCTGGCCGACCACGCGGTGCGCAGTCCGGAAGGCAACGATGTCACCGCGCCGAAAGCGTTTAACATTTTGTTTGAAACGGCCGTGGGCGTGGTCGAAGGCGAAAAATCCAAAGTCTACCTGCGCGGCGAAACCGCCCAGGGCATCTTCACCAATTTCCGGCAAATTTTGGACTCCTCCCGCGTGCGCCTGCCGTTTGGCGTCGGCCAAATCGGCAAAAGTTTCCGCAACGAGATCACCACCGGCCAGTTTGTCTTTCGTACCCTGGAATTTGAGCAGGCGGAAATCGAATATTTCTTCGATCCGGAGCAGAGCGACTGGCAAGAGTTGTTCAAAACCTGGCAAGAGGCCATGTGGCAGTTCATCCACGGCACGTTGGGCGTGGGCGCGGATAACTTGCGCTGGCGGCGGCACACAGACCGGGAACGCAGCCATTACAGCCGCGAAACCTACGACCTGGATTACCGTTTCCCCTTTGGTTTTAAGGAGTTATGGGGCATCGCCTACCGCACGGACTATGATCTGCAAGCCCACATCGCCCACTCCGGCCGCAAGCTGGAGTATGTGGACGCGCAAACAGGCCGCCGCATCGTGCCGCACGTCATTGAACCGGCGTTGGGCATTAACCGGGTCTTTCTCATGCTGCTGTGCGACGCATACTGGGAGGATGAGGCCAACCAGCGCACAGTGCTGCGTCTGAAACCGGCCGTCGCGCCGTACAAAACGGCCGTTTTCCCCCTCCTCAAAAACAAGCCCGACCTGGTCGAAAAAGCCCGCGCCGTCTTTAACCACCTGCTCGACCACATGACCGTCACCTGGGACGACCGGGGCAACATCGGCAAGCGCTATTACTACCAGGACGAAATTGGCACGCCTTTCTGCGTTACCATCGACTTCGACACCCTGACTGACGACACCGTGACCGTGCGCGAACGGGATACGGCCGTACAGCAGCGCGTGTCGCTCGCCCAACTTCTGAGCTATCTCCAGGAACGCCTCTGAGCGCCTCGGATTTCTCACCCACAAGGAAACGACCCGCATGTCATCACCCATTCGCCTGATCGCCCTGGACCTGGACGGCACGCTGCTGTGCGACGACGGCTCGGTCTCCGCCCGTAACGTGCAGGCCATCCAGACGGCCGTTGCCCAAAACATCCACGTCATCCTGGCCACCGGCAAAACCCGCGGCTCGGCCCAGGGCGTCTTTGCCCAATTGGGCCAGGCGCTGCCCGGCGTCTTTACCCAGGGATTGGTCATCCAGCAGGCCGATGGGACCGTCTGCCACGAGACGGCGCTGGATCGAGAAACGGCCGTGCGCGCCATCACCTTTGCCGTGCAGCAGCGGCTGCCCCACCTGGCCTACTGCGGCTCGCGCATCGTCGCCCCCGAAGACCATGCCTACGCTCGCCTGCTGCACGAAAAATACCACGAACCCCAGCCCGAAATCATCGGCCCCTTCCTCGACCAGATCGACGAGCTGCGCATCAACAAATTCCTGGTCAGCGACGAAGCCCACAACGACGCCACCCGCGCCCGGTTAACCGGCCTGATGGGCGATCACGCCACCGTCACCCAGGCCGTGCCCGGCTACATCGAAATGCTGCCCCCCGGCGCGTCCAAAGGGCAGGGTGTGCAGTGGCTGCTCGACGATTGGGGTATCCCGGCCACGGCCGTTCTGGCCGTAGGCGATGGCGAAAATGACCTGGACATGGTGCGGTTGGCCGGCGTCGGCGTCGCCATGGGCAACGCCATCCCCGCCCTCAAAGCCGTCGCCGACTACGTCACCGCCGACAACAACCATAGCGGCGTCGCCGAAGCCATCGCCCGATTTGCCCTGGCGTAATGGCCTGCTACCTGGTTTGCGACTTTGGCGGCACCAAGCTGTCGGCGGCGGTGATCGAGACCTCGTTCCCCGTTCCTGCGCTTACCTGGCAGGCCCACCGGCGCGTCTTTTCCCCGCCCGGCGCTGATCGCGCCGTCGACATTCGGACCATGATGGCCCTGGGCCATGACCTGTTGGCCGGGCGGCGGCCTACGGCCGTTGGCGTCAGCTTTGGCGGCCCGGTCAACCAGCAAACCGGCATGGTCTACCTCTCCCACCACGTCCCCGGCTGGGAAGCCACGCCGCTGCAAGCCATCCTCGCCGAAGCGTTTTCCGCCCCGGTGCGCGTAGATAACGACGCCAACGTCGCCGCCCTGGGCGAATATCACTTCGGCGCGGGGCAGGGTATCGACAGCCTGTTTTACGTGACGGTGAGCACGGGTGTGGGCGGCGGCTGGATTTTAAACGGCCGTCCCTGGCGCGGGCATCAAGGGCTGGCCGGGGAAATCGGCCACACCGTCGCCGATCCGGCCGGGCCGCTCTGTTTGTGCGGCAAACGCGGCTGCGTGGAGCGGCTGGCCGCCGGTCCCACCATGGCCCAGGATCTGGCCGCGCGCGGTGTGGCGGCCGGTCCCATCACCGGCGAACGGGTGGCCGAACTGGCCGCCCAGGGCCAGCCGGATGCCCAGGAAATTTTGCAGCGCGGCGCCTGGGCTTTGGGCGTGGGATTGGGCCACGCCGCCAACTTCATCAACCCGCAGCGCTTTGTATTGGGCGGCGGCGTCACCAAGTCTGGCGACGACTGGTGGCGTATGGTGCGGCAAACGGCCGTAGCCACCGCGCTGCCCGAGTTTCGATTTGACGTGGTGCCCGCCGCCCTGGGCGACGACGCGCCGCTGTGGGGCGCGCTGGCCCTGGCCGCCGACCTGGACACCGGCTGACGATGGACCCGATTACCGTCGTTGGCCGCGAGGGGAAGGGCGGCGTTTACCTGCTGCGGCTGCGCATCGCGGAACCGCTGGCGGTGGCCTTTGGCCGTTTCCGCCAGGGCGAACCGCAGCCTATCCCCGCCGGGGAGATGGTGTACGTTGGCTCGGCGCTGGGCGGATTGGCGGCGCGGCTGCTGCGCCACGCCACCCGCAGCGACGGCCGTCCGCCGCAGCCCCTCCGCGCCGCCATGCTGGCCGAATTTCCCAGGCTGGGCCTGGCCGGGGCCAATCTGCGCCCGCCAACCGGCAAAAAGCTGCACTGGCACGTCGATTATCTACTGGACGAAACGGCCGTTACCCTCACCCACGTCTTAATCCTGCGCACCTCCGCCCGGCTGGAAGAGTCGTTGGGTCGTTGGCTGGGCGCACAGCCGGAAACGGCCGTTATCCTCCCCGGCCTCGGCGCGCGCGACGTGCGCGGCAGCACCCACCTGCTGCGCATCGCCGCCCCGGAAAGCTGGTGGCAAGCTCTGCCCGCCCGCTTTCAGGCCGGGCTGGATACCGGCACATTTTGAGCCGGCGCTCAAGCAACCCCTGCTTTTTCCACCAACCAGCCCCTTGGCCTGGACCGAACCCCTGTTTTTTCCACCAACCAGCCCCTTGGCCCGGACCGAACCCCTGTTTTTTCCACCAACCAGCCCCTTGGCCCGGACCCAACCCCTGCTTTTTCCACCAACCAGCCCCTTGGCCCGGACCAAACCCCTGCTTTTTCCGCCAACCAGCCCCTTGGCCCGGACCAAACCCCTGCTTTTTCCGCCAACCAGCCCCTTGGCCCGGACCGAACCCCTGTTTTTTCCACCAACCAGCCCCTTGGCCCGGACCGAACCTCTGCTTTTTCCGCCAACTGCCCCCTCGGCGGCCCTATCCACCCACTGCCCGGCCACATGCCCAATTCTGTAAACTGCTCTACAATCCCGCCTGTGAAGAAGCAAACCATATCCTCCCTGATCCTGCTGGCCTGCTTGCTGGCCATTTTAACCCTGGCCGCGTGCAGCCCGGTGGCCGCCTCCGGTGAGGCGGAACCGTCCACGGCCGTTCCCCCATCACCTTCTCCCACTGCCACGGCCAGCCCGCCGCCCACATTGGCCCCGCCCGCCACGCCAACGGCCGCCCCCACGGCCGTCGCCACCTATACGCCCACGCCCGCGCCGCCCCAATTCAGCAATCCCCCAGACGAGGCCCTGGCGCAAACGGCCGTGGCCCACAACGCCGAACTCCTGCGCCCCGAACCGGCCAACACCGGCCTGTGGCAGTACGCCGCCAACACCTTCATCCATCCGCTGGCCCTGGTGGTGCACCAGGACACGGCCTACCTGTTGGATGGCGGCCGCGTGCTGGCCCTGGACCTGGCCCGGCCCGCCGCCCCGGAACTGCTGTTGTCGCCCGGCGACGTGGCCGCCGGGGTCACGGTGATTGAGCCGCTGGACCTATTCGTCGCCCCGGACGGCCTGCTGGTGCTGGACCGCGCCGGCGACGTGTACCGCCGCGACTGGGACACCGCCGCCTGGAGCCTGGAGCGCGACGACCGGCCGATTGGCGACACGTCCAGCCATTACTATGTGGCCCTGGATGGGCAGGCTGACGGCCGTTTCCTCCTGGAAACCAGCTACAAATACGTCATGGACTACGTCGATGGGCAGCAGCAAGCCCTGTGGATGCTGCCCGAAGCCCGCGCCGTGGACGTGGCCGCCGCTCCCGGCGCGGACGACATCCCCAATGTCTACGTGCTGCTGCAAGCGCTGGACAGCGACGCCGGCAGCCTGCGCCTCTACCGCGACACGGCCAGCGTTACCAGCTTCCGCCCGCCGGAGATCATCACCCAGCCGCGCCAGGTTGTGGCCGCCGACACGGCCGTCTACGTGTTGGATGAAAACGGCCGTCGCCTGCTCGTCTTTGCGCCCGATAACGGCCGTCTCCAGCAAATCTGGCAGCTCCCCGCCGCAGTCAGCGCCATCGGCCAAACGCCGGACGGCGCCCTGCTGCTGGCCGGGCGCGACCGCCTCTACTTCCCCAACCAGCCGCTGCGGCTGGCGGCCATCAGCGGCGGCCCGCAGTTGGTCGGCCCGCAGCCCCACGATCCCGCCTTCCTGGCGGCCATCGGCGGCTTCTCCTCGCCGATTGGTCCCAACGTCTCCCCGCGTGACCTGCAAATGCCCGGCGCGCCGCGCCATTACCGCCTGGGCGTCCACCAGGGGTCAGACTTCTACTGGAGCCTCGGCTCGCCGGTCTACGCCGTCGCCGAGGGCACCGTCATCCGCGCCATGCACGATTACACGCCGCCGTTCCCCGCCGAATTTTTCGCCTGGCAGGCGGAGGCCCAGCAGCTGGGTTACACCTCGGAAGAGGCCCTCGATTTTTACCGCGGGCGGCAGGTGTGGATTCAGCACGCCAACGGCCTGGTATCCCGCTACGTCCACCTGGACAGCATCGACTACCGCATCCAGGAAGGCCAGCCCGTAACCCAGGGCCAGCTCATCGGCACAGTGGGCAATTCCGGCTCGCCCGGCTCGCTGGAAAGCGAAGATTCCGACGTCCACCTCCACTTCGAGCTGTGGCTGGGCGACCATTACCTCGGCCAGTTCCTGCGCCCGGTGGAGACGCGCTACTGGATTGAGCGCATTTTGCTGGGGCGCGCGCCATGACCGCCAGAGAAGCCCGCCGCCGCGCTTTAGAGCGCCAGATTGCCCGGCTGGACGGCCGTCTGGCGGCGCTGCGCCGCACCAGTGACCGGTATGGCCGCTGGCGGTTGGGATCGTTCCTGGCGGCGCTGGTTTTGTCGGCGGGCAGCCTGCTGACCTGGGGGATTTGGGCCTGGGTGGGCGTAACGGCCGTGGCCATCCTGCCCTTCGTCTTCCTGGTGCGCGCCAACCGCCTGGTGGATGAGGCCATTGCCCGCCATGCCATCTGGCGGCAGCTCAAACAGACCCACGCGGCCCGCATGGATCTGGATTGGGCGCAGATTCCTGCCGCCCCGCCCGCGCCGCCGCGCCTGGACCATCCGTTTGCCCTGGACCTGGACCTGCTCGGCGACCATTCGCTGCTGCAATTGCTGGATACGGCCGTATCCCTCGAAGGCAGCCAGCGCCTGCGCGACTGGCTGTTGGCGACTGAACCGGAGGTAACGGCCGTCACAGAGCGCCAGCCGCTGGTGGCCGAACTGGCCGCCATGCCCCGCTTCCGCGACAAGCTTAGCCTGCAAGCCACCCTGGCCGCCGACGATGGCGAAAAATGGCCCGGCCAGCGCATCCTGGCCTGGCTGGAAGCCCACACCGACGCCCGGCCGGTGCGGCCGGTCTTGTGGCTGCTGTCGGCCCTGGCCGTGGTGAATCTGTCCTTGTTGGGGCTAAATCTGGCCGGGGTGCTGCCGGCGCTGTGGCCCATCTCCTGGGCGGTTTACGGCCTCATTTTCGCCACCCGCTTCGGCGACGCCGCGCCCATCTTTGAGGATGCCTACTTTTTAGAGAAGCAGCTGCGCCGGCTGGGCGTGGTGTTTGGCTTTTTGGAGGGCTACCCTTACGGCCGGCGGGCGCGGGTGGCGGCGTTGTGCGCCCCGTTTCTGGATGAGGCTGAACGGCCGTCGCGCCACCTGCGCCGCGTCACCACCGTGCTCACGCTGGCCGGGCTGCGCCAGAACCCGTTCCTCTGGTTTTGGCTGAATGCGCTCGTCCCCTGGGATTTGTTCGTCGCCGACCGGCTGCGCGGCTGCCAGGCGGCGCTGCGCACGCGCCTGCCCGGCTGGCTGGACCGCTGGTTTGATCTGGAGGCGCTGAACAGCCTGGCGACCTTCGCCTACCTGAACCCGGAGGCGATCTATCCCACCATCCACACCGGGGACGGGCCGCTGCTGGCGGCAACGGCCGTGGGCCATCCCCTCATCCCTGCCGCCGGGCGCGTCTGCAACGATTTTCGCCTCGATCACCTGGGCGACGTGGCCATCATCACCGGCTCCAACATGGCCGGCAAAAGCTCGTTTTTGCGCACGTTGGGCGTCAATCTGGTCCTGGCCTACGCCGGTGGACCGGTGCTGGCCCACTCATTCCAGGCGCGGCTGTTCCGCCTCTACACCTCCATCCGCGTCAGCGACTCGGTGACGGACGGCTTTTCCTACTTTTACGCCGAAGTGCGGCGGTTACAAGGGCTGCTGGCGGCGTTGGAGACGGAGGACGAACGGCCGTTATTTTTCCTCATCGACGAGATTTTCCGGGGGACAAACAATCGGGAGCGGCTGATTGGCAGCCGCTCATTTGTGCGGGCGCTGGTGGGCGGGCGCGGCGTGGGGCTGATTGCCACCCACGACCTGGAACTGGTGAAGCTGGCCGATGAGCGAACGGCCGTGCACAACTTCCATTTTCGCGACGACGTGGTGGACGGGAAGATGGTGTTCGACTACACCTTGCGCCCCGGTCCCTGCCCCACGACCAACGCCCTCAAGATCATGCAGTTAGCCGGCCTGCCGGTCGCCGCCGCCGATCTGCAAGAGGATTAGCCAGCCGCTGATTCTCGGGCCAACGCCGCCGCCAGGGCGGCCAGCAGCCGCCCGATTTGTTCTTCCGTGTGGGTGGCAAAAATGGCGATACGCAGCGCGCCGCCTTCCGGTACGCTGGTGTAATGGGTGGAGTGGGCCACCAGTACGCCCTGAGCAAACA
>Ga0209607_1000863_pt1 | contig 25863 bp, 24 predicted proteins | sample AD_UKC117_MetaG_FD_184413 | JGI IMG/M metagenome (GOLD analysis project Ga0209607, IMG submission 184413) | Active sludge microbial communities of municipal wastewater-treating anaerobic digesters from Hong Kong - AD_UKC117_MetaG (SPAdes)... | ecosystem: Engineered > Bioreactor > Anaerobic >... | reverse complement strand
GGCGACGAACGTGAAATCCGCGCTGTTTCATCGCGGGATGGCATAGACCTTGCCGGCATGGAAATCCTCGACTGTCCCGAAAAACCCGACTGCTGCAAACTGGCGGTGCAACTGGTGCGCGAGAAACGGGCGCAGGCGGTCATGAAAGGGTTTGTCGGCACGGCGACAATGCTGCGTGAAGTCGTCAACGCCGAACACGGTCTGCGGGAAAGCGTACTTATCTCGTATGTAAGCGTCTTTGAACTGCCCGGCTTCGACCGGCTCGTGTATCTGACCGACCCCGCAATCAACATGTATCCCGACCTCGCGGCAAAAAGGCACATCATCGAAAACGCCGTAAAGGTCGCAAACCTTCTCGGAAACGATCTGCCCGTCGTCGGATGCCTCTGCGCCATAGAAACCGTCAACCCGAAGATGCCCTGCACCGTGGAAGCCGCGGAACTGGTCCGGATGAACCGCGCGGGTGAAATTCAAAACTGCGCCGTTTCGGGACCGCTTGCGCTGGACAACTGCCTCTTTCGCGAGGCGGCGCTGCACAAGGGCATCAAAGACCCCAACGCTGGCAAAGCGGACGTTTTGCTCGCTCCGCAGATCGAAACCGGGAATGCGCTTTATAAATCCTTCGTGTTTGTGGCGGGTGCGTCCTGCGCGGGGGTCGTCGTTGGCGCAAGCGCGCCGGTCATTTTGACCAGCCGCGCCGACAGCGCGGAAACGAAGCTCAATTCCATCGCGCTGGCGATGCGCATCGCATACGAAAGGATGAACTGACATGACCAACCGTATCCTCGCGATCAACCCTGGCTCTACCACCACCAAAATTGCGGTGTACGACGACGAAACGCCGCTGTTCGAAACCACGCTGAATCACGCGCGCGAAGAACTTGCCTCCTGCGCCGAACTGGTCGCTTCCATGGCGTTTCGGAAAAGCGCCATTGAAGCGGAACTTGCCCGCCATAAAGTCGCCGTGCGTTCCCTCACCGCCGTAATCGGACGCGGCGGCCTGCTTCGGCCGATCCCCGGCGGCACATACGCCGTCAACGAGCGGATGCTTGTCGACCTGAAAAGCTGTAAATACGGGGAGCACGCCTGCAACCTCGGCGCAATGCTCGCCGACGAGATTGCGCGCGCCGCGGGCGTACCCGCCTACATTGCGGATTCCGTGGTGACGGACGAACTCTGCGATCTTGCGCGGCTTTCCGGACATCCGGAGATCAGCCGCGTTTCAATTTTTCACGCGCTGAATCAAAAAGCCGAAGCAAAGCGCTTCTGCGCCGCCCGCGGGCTTCGGTACGAAGAGGTCAACCTGATTGTCGCGCATATCGGCGGCGGCGCGACCGTCGGCGCGCACCAAAGGGGACGTGTGATCGACGTAAACGACGGTCTCGGCGGCGAAGGTCCCTACAGCGCGCAGCGCTGCGGCGGCCTGCCGACAAATTCCGTGATCAAGCTCTGCCGCCGGGAAAACCTGCCCGCCGCCGATCTGATCCGCAAGCTGAACACACACGGCGGTCTGCTCGGTTATCTCGGCACGGACGACGGCCGGGAAATCAGCCGCCGTGCGCAAAGCGGCGACGAAAAAGCCCGCCTTGTTTACGAGGGGATGGCCTATCAGGCCGCCAAGGCAATCGGCGCATGCGCCGCCGTTTTGGAAGGCGACGTCCGCGCAATCATCCTCACCGGCGGGTTTGCATACGACCGGCTGTTTACGAACTGGATTGCATCCAGAACCGCGTTTATCGCGGAGATCGTGATCATGCCCGGCGAGGACGAGCAAAAAGCGCTTTGTGAAGCCGCGCTCCGCGTGCTTTCCGGCGAAGAACAGCTCAAAACATACTGACTTGACTGAAAGAACAAGCCCTTACGCAGGAAATAGGATGGACAGCTTACAAAACAAAACGGAAAATCATCTGCATATCATAACCGGACACTACGGCAGCGGAAAAACGGAATTCGCGGTCAATTTTGCATTTCGTCTTGCCCGCGCAGGCTATGCCGTGACCCTCGCCGACCTGGACATCGTCAACCCGTATTTCTGTTCTCGTGGTCAGAGAGAAGCGCTTGAATCGCACGGCGTGCGCGTAATCGCATCCACGGGCGGAGACGCCGACGTACCCGCGCTGAACCCGGAAGTATACGCCCTGCTGGAAAAAGACGTTTGCGGCATTCTGGACGTCGGCGGAGACGCGGCCGGCGCGCGCGTGCTGGGCCGGTTCGCCCCGAAAATCCGAGCGATTGCATACGAACTGTTCTGCGTGCTGAATTTTAACCGTCCCGAGACCGCGACGCCGGAAAAAGCCGAGCGGTACCTGCGCGAGATCGAGCGCAGCGCAAAACTTACGGCGACGGGGCTGATCAACAACACGCATCTTTGCGGCGATACGGCGGCGGAAGATGTGCTGCGCGGCGCAGAGCTTGCGGAAACGCTCGCCTCGCGCGTTCAAATCCCCGTCCGCTATCACGCGTTCCCGCGGTGGGTCGGCAATATCGCGGGTCTTCCGCCGGAAACACTCTTTCCCATGGACATCATGCTCAAAAAACCCTGGGAAAGCGACCGCGAGTTTGAAAAGGAGGAAATACTGTGGCAGGAAAAGTAACCTTCGAGCGGGACCGCTGCAAAGGCTGTGAGCTCTGCGTTGCGGTGTGTCCCAAGCACATCATCGAAATGGACACGGCGACCAACGCCAAGGGGTATCGTCCCGCGACGGTGCGGCGCATGAGCGAGTGCACCGGCTGCGCAAGCTGCGCGCGCATGTGCCCGGACAGCGTAATCACCGTTGAAAGGATGTGAAACCATGGCAAAGGAACTTTGGAAGGGCAACGAAGCGGTCGCCGAGGCCGCAATTCGCGCGGGCTGCCGCTGCTTTTTCGGCTATCCGATTACCCCGCAGAACGAAATCCCCGAGTATCTTTCCCGGCACCTGCCGGAGCACGGCGGCTGCTTTTTGCAAGCGGAAAGCGAAATTGCCGCAATCAACATGGTCTACGGCGCGGCGGGCTCCGGCGTGCGTGTGATGACGTCCTCTTCGTCCCCGGGCATCAGCCTCAAGCAGGAGGGCATCACCTATATCGCCGGCGCGGAACTGCCCGCCGTCATCGTGAACATGATGCGCGGCGGACCGGGGCTCGGCAACATCGCGCCCTCGCAGGCAGACTATTTTCAGGCGACGCGCGGCGGCGGCAACGGGGATTACCGCACCGTCGTGCTCGCGCCCGCAACGATTCAGGAAGCGGCGGACCTCACGCAGGAAGCTTTCGACATCGCCGATGTGTACCGGATTCCCGTGGTCGTGCTCGCGGACGGTATGATCGGGCAGATGATGGAGGCGATCGAATGGCATAAACCCAAAACGCGCACGCTTCCGCCGAAGGACTGGGCGACCGACGGCACGCAGGGCAAACGCGGGCATAACGTCGTCAATTCGCTGTTTATCGACGCGAAGGACTGCGCGGAGCAAAATCGCAAACTCCAGGCAAAGTACGACCGCATCACGGAGAACGAAATTCGCCTTGAAGAATTCCTGACCGGCGACGCAGAAATATTATTCGTGGCATACGGCACGACCGCGCGGATTGCGCGCGCCGCCGTCCTGCAGCTCCGCTCGGCGGGCGTAAAAGCCGGTTTGTTCCGGCCCGTTACGCTTTGGCCGTTCCCGGAGCAGGCGCTGCGGAAACGTGCACAGGCTGACAGCGTGCAAGCCGTTATCGCCGTGGAACTGAGCATGGGACAGATGATCGACGACGTAAAAATTGCGGTCTGCGGTGCAAAACCCGTCCGCTTCATCGGTGCGGGCGGCGGCGTGATTCCCGCGCCGGCGGAACTGGTCCGCGAAGCAAACACGGCATTGGGGAGGCAGGAAAAATGAGCATCGTTTATCAGCGCTCCAAAGGACTGACCAACGCGGAAATGCACTATTGCCCCGGCTGTACGCACGGCGTTGTGCACAAACTTGTGGCCGAATCGCTCGAAGAACTCGGCCTGATCGGTTCCGCCGTCGGCGTGGCGCCGGTCGGCTGCGCGGTGTTTGCGTATAACTATTTTGCCTGCGACATGCAGGAAGCCGCGCACGGGCGCGCGCCCGCCGTCGCCACCGGCATCAAGCGGCCGCACCCCGAACTGACGGTATTCACCTATCAGGGGGACGGCGACCTTGCCGCCATCGGCGCCGCGGAGATCGTGCACGCCGCCATGCGCGGCGAGAAGATCACCGCCATCTTCATCAACAACGCAATCTACGGCATGACGGGCGGCCAGATGGCGCCGACCACGCTGGTTGGACAAAAGGCGACCACCGCTCCCTACGGGCGGCAGAAAGAACACTACGGCATGCCGATCCGCATGGCGGAACTGCTCTCCACGCTGGACGGCTGCGTTTACGCCGAGCGAGTTGCCGCCGTTGACGTTCCCAACATCCTGAAAGCGAAAAAAGCGATTAAAAAGGCGTTTGAACTGCAAAACGCCGGCGCGGGTTTCACGTTCGTCGAAGTGCTTTCCACCTGCCCGACCAACTGGGGCTTAACGCCGCTGGAGGCCGTCGGCTGGCTCAAGGAAAACATGATCCCCTATTACCCGCTGGGCGTGTACGCGGACAGAGCGGAGGCGAAATGACATGACGCACGAAATCATCATTTCCGGCTTTGGCGGTCAGGGCGTTATGTCGATGGGCAAAACGCTTGCGGAAGCGGGCATGAAGGAAGGCCTGAGCGTAAGCTGGCTGCCGAGTTACGGGCCTGAAATGCGCGGCGGCACCGCGAACTGCTCCGTCGTGCTGAGCGAGGACGAGATCGTTTCCCCGATGATCGAAAACCCGACTGAGCTGATCGTCATGAACAAACCCTCGCTTTTGAAATTCGAGCCGCAGATGGCGCCCGGCGGCACGCTTCTGATCAACAGCAGCATCATCGAAATCAAAGCGTCCCGCGCGGACGTGTCGGCGTACTATGTCCCCTGCCTCGATATCGCTAACGAGCTGGGCAACGTAAAGGTCGCCAACATGGTCATGCTCGGCGCGTATATCGAAGCAACCGGCCTGCTGCGCTACGAAACTATACAAGAAATGCTCCGGCATATCTTTACGGGCCGGAAAGCGGCGCTGGTCGATCTGAACGTTGAGGCGCTTCGCCGCGGCGCGGCCTGCATCGTCAGGGAGGCGTAACCATGAGTATTCCAATTTTAAAAACCACCGCGCCGAAAGCGAAATATACGGACGAATCAAAACTCGGCTTCGGAAGAGTGTTCACCGACCACATGTTCATCTGCAACTATGAAGACGGTCGCGGCTGGCACGACGCGCGCATCGTGCCCTATCAGCCCTTCTCAATCGACCCGGCCTCGCCCGTACTGCATTACTCGCTAGAAGTGTTTGAAGGGCTCAAGGCCTATCATTATGAAAACGGGGACGTCGGACTTTTCCGGCCGGAGCTGAACTGCGCGCGGCTCAACCGCAGCGCGGAGCGGATGTGCCTGCCGCCGATCGGCGCAGATTTGCAGCTCGAAGCCATCGAAACGCTGGTCGATCTGGAGCGAGACTGGGTTCCGCATTCTTCCGGCACGACGCTCTATATCCGTCCGAGCATGATCGGCGACGGCAACCGCCTCGGCATCAACAAAGCACAGCGGCACATCTTCTACATCATCTGCTCCCCTTCCGGTTCCTTTTATCCGAACGGCATCCAGCCGCTGCGGATCTACATTGAGGACGCATACGTGCGCGCCGTGGCCGGGGGAACCGGCTGCGTGAAGACCGGCGGCAACTATGCCTCCAGCCTGCTAGCGGCGATGAACGCAAAGGAAAAAGGCTTCGATCAGGTGCTCTGGCTGGATGGACGCGAAAACCGCTATATCGAAGAAGTCGGAGCCATGAACGTGATGTTCGTTATCAACGGCGTTTTGACCACCCCCGCCATAAACGGCAGCATCCTCGATGGAATTACCCGCATGAGCGTGCTCGAATTGGCAGAAAGCATCGGCATGCCGGCCTGCGAACGTGCAATCTCCATAGACGAACTTTTTGCAGCCTATCGGTCCGGCGCGCTCACGGAGGCCTTCGGCACCGGCACCGCGGCGGTCGTTTCCCCGATCGGCGAAATGGAGTTCAAAGGCGAAACCATCCGCCTCGGCGAAACGATCGGGCCTGTGGCAAGGGTTATGTACGACACGCTCACCGGCATCCAGACGGGGCGTATCCCCGACGAACGCGGCTGGACGCGGGTCGTTCCGCGCCTGCAGCCGTAAAATCTGCATCCCAAATTTGAAACATCAAAACGGCGCAGTTACGAGCGAACGCGCCGTTTACGATTCGCCCTGGCGGATAAAATGCTGCCGTCTTTCAGCGTTTTTATGCTAAAATGAAATACAGTTGCTGCTGCTTACACGGCAGGCGAAAACAACAATGTTTGCGCGTTCGTCCGCATACGGAAAGGCGCTTCTATGAAATACAGCAAATACACGCTGGGCGGGTATCTCGTCCGGGGAAACTGGCACGAGGCCATCGGCTATCTTCGGCAGTTCCCGTCCAGGCAGGCCGTCCTGCACCGAATGGAAAAGCGGACGACGGAGACAATCCGGCGTTCGGACAACGCATTCGTCAATCAAATCGATGCGGTCTTCCAGCAATACTATAAAAAGATCTTCTGGCTCGGTGAATCCCGCGAGGACGGCGCGGCCTATCTCGCCGAAAACCTGGTCGGCCTTGTCGGCACGGACAAGCTGCTCCATCTGTTTCAGAACACGTTCGGAGCCGACGCCGAAAAGCAGTATGCGGACGTTTCCATGCGGGTCTGCGGGATAGAGGAACTGCTGACAAAAGCCGTCGCAGAAGAGGGCTATCAATACCTTGGCGGCGACACGCAGGGATTCTTCGGGCCGTATATCTGGAAAAGTACGACGCCCGTAACATACCCGGTCGAGCTCCCTGCCGCCCGGCAGGATTTGACCGTCCAAATGATGGAAGGCTTCGTTTCTAGGAGCTGGCTGGACTATATCTCCGCGGGAACGATCGGCACCGGCGGATGGGCAAAAAACGGCGAATTGTTCTGCGTAAAAGCTTCCTATGCCAAAAAGATGGACAGTCCGGCTTTTCTTGTCTCCTATCTCAAACATGAAGCCCAGCATGTGTACGACGCGGCACATTTCCCGTCGATTTCAGCCCTGCAGCTCGAATACCGCGCGAAACTGGCCGAGCTGATCTACTATCCAAACATGCTTCGCTTTAAAAGTTTCCTTTCGGAGGCAAGCGCGGACAATCCGGATAACTCCCACGCATATGCTTCCTATCTGATCGTGAAAGACCTCTCGCAGCGGATATTCAGCCAGGACTACGTTGCCGAATACGATCGCTGGAAGGGAAAGCTGCATCCGGTTCAGGCTGCCGCTATGGAGTGCTATAAAGCTTTTTCCATATAGTACGCGAGAGACAATCTTGCTTTCAGGCAGAAAAGCTTCATCGGCATGCGGTCCTGCACGAATGCGCATAAAAGCCGCCCGTTTCCGGGCGGCTCTGCTTTTGCGTTTGTGGCGGTTTAATTCAATCGTTCTGTGAAGCAAACCGCTTCAGACGGGGTTACCGCCGAGCAGCGACTTGACAGCCCGCTCCGTATCCAGCGCGCAGACCCGCTCCGCCAGCTCCCGCGCATCGTCAAGACGAATTTGGCGCAGCGCCCGTTTCAAGCCGGCAACAGAACTTGCGTTCATGCTGAATTTTCGCAGTCCCAGACCCGCAAGCACCGGCGCGGCCGCGGGATTCCCCGCCAGTTCCCCGCACACGGAAACCGGCTTTTTTGCCGAGATAAACGCGTCAAAGATCATCTTCAGCATCCGGAACATCGCCGGAGAAAAACTCTGATAATACGCCTTCACGTCCGGATTCATGCGGTCCGCCGCGTTCAGGTACTGGCAAAGGTCGTTGGTGCCGACGCTCGCAAAATCGCATTCGGCGGCAATATCGGCGGCCATGAGCGCAGCGGACGGAATTTCGATCATAACACCCGTTTTGATGGTTTTATCGTATGGAACGCCGCGCTGATCGAGCATGCGCATAGCTTCCGAGAGCGCGTCCTTTGCCGCACGCAGATCGTCCAGCGAGCCGACCATGGGGAACATCACCCAGAGTTCGCCAAAAACCGACGCGCGCAGAATCGCGCGCAGCTGTGTTAAAAACAAATCCCGGTTCCGCAGGCAGAGCCGCAGCGCGCGGCAGCCCAGAAACGGGTTTTCTTCTTTGGGAAGCGACAGCCCCGGCAGCGTTTTATCGCCGCCGATATCCAGCGTACGGATCGTAACGGGTTTGCCTCCCGCCTTTTGCAGCACGTCCCGATAAGCCGAAAACTGCGTTTCCTCGTCCGGCAGACGGTCGGTCTGCATATAGAGAAACTCCGTGCGGAACAGCCCGACAAAGTCGCAGTATTGGATCGCGTCCATCTCCGCACCCGACCCGATGTTCAACCCGATGTCCACATGCGTTCCGTCGGCCAGCCGCCCGCCGTCAACAAGATAGCGCGCCGCGTCCAGCCGGTCTTTTTGGAACGCATCGCGCTTTTTGCCGATGCGCAGGCGTGTTTCCTCGTCCGGTTCAAGATAAACTTCCCCCGTAATTGCGTCCACCGTCGCATATGCGCCGTCCGTAAACGCTTCCGTCACGTCCGGCACGCCGAGAACGGCGGGAATACCGAAGCTGCGCGCAAGGATTGCGGAATGCGACGTGGCGCCGCCCACTTCCGTCACAATGCCAAGGACGTTTTTGCGGTCCATCGTCGCCGTGTCGCTCGGAAGCAGGTCGTGCGCGACAACGACGACCGGCCCGGACAGCGCCGAAAGGTTTTTCTCCTTTTCGCCGTGCAGGATGCGAATCAGGCGGTTGCGCACGTCCCGGATGTCCGTTGCGCGCGCGGCAATCAGCTCGTCTTCCACTTTGCTCAGCAGCAGTGCAAACTCAGTATAAACGCGGTTGACGGCAAAGTCCGCCGCCTGGCGTTCGCCGAGGATGGCGGCGCGGATTTCCCCGTCGATCTCTTCGTCGGTGAGAATCTCGCGGTGCGCCTCGAAAATTTTTGCTTTATCGGCGTTTTCGGCGGAAAACGAGTCGATCAGACGCAGCAGTTCGCCGTCCGCGGCGCGCACGGCCCGCTCATAACGTTTGAGCGCGTCTTCTTCCCGCCCCGCCTGCACGTACGTTTCGTACACATCGCAGGTGAACGCCTGATACAGGCAGACGCGCCCTTCCGCAACGCCGGGTGAAACCGGTTCTCCCTTAAAGATTTTCATGCGTTCAATCCTCGCCGAGTCCCGCAGCGATTAACTCCGCGAGCCGTTCAACGGCCGCCGTTTCGTCCCCGCCTTCCGCGGAGATTTCGATTCTCGTATCGGCCGGAATCCCCTCCGCCAGGACGCGCACAATGGATTTTGCGTTCGCCGGTGCAGCGCCCGGCTTATCGAGATTGCGAATAAAAATCTTTGCGTCAAACCGTTTTGCGCAGGCGACGAATTCCGATGCAGGCCGCGCGTGCAGGCCGGACGCATTCTTCAGCATAACTGTTTTTGCATACATATCGGTCGTTCTCCTTCTTTTCAGTCCCAGTTGCTCAAGAGGTATTCTTCCGCCCGCGCGCACCAGAGTCCGTTGTGCGCTTTGACGATTTCGCAGAGTGCTCCGAAACGCGCGTCCGATTTTGAAAGCGCTTCAAAATCGTCGATGGCGGTCATCGGCATGGAAATATGATTGTAAACGAGCTTCTTCCCGCCCGGAATATGCGGCAGGTTGAGTATGGTCTCCGCGGCGGAGTCCAGCCCGCCGACATGCGTGATCATCACCGCCGGATCGATCCTCCCGTCAGCCGTCAGGCGGAGCGATTCGATCATGTCGTCGGTGTTGCCGCCGGTCGTGCCCATCAGATGTGTCGAATTGTAGTGCACGTCGTAGAGGTTCAGCTTTGCGCCGAAGGATTTGTCCATCGGCCCGGCAAAGAAATTCATGCATCCGTCGCGTCCCAGAAGGGCGTTCCCCAGCTCGGCGACCGCCGCAACGGGCGCAAACACGAATACGTCGTCGAACCCGCCGCCGGCAAGCGCCCGGAGCTCCTTTGCAGGGTCTTTCATTGCGGACGTATCTGCAAAGACGACTTTCACGCCGTTTTCCGCCGGTTTCTTCGCGAATATCTCTTCCGCACGCCGCAGCCGCTTTGCGTCGATATCGGCAACCAGCACGAGAGACGGCCGCCTGTCGCAGCTGATCGCATAATCCAGCGCACCGAGCCCCATCGGGCCCGCGCCGGCGACGATAGCCAGCTTTCCGCCTTCCTTTATGCCCATCAAATGATGATATTCGCCCATGTGCGTATGATACGCGGCATGGAACGCGCCGATGCAGCAGCTCATCGGCTCCGCAAGCGACGCTTCAAAATAAGCCTTGCCGCCGTACTCAAGAAAACAGCCGAGCTCCATAACTTCCTGCGGGACGATATTATAGGTCGCGTTGCCGCCGAAATACGGGTAGGAATATCCGGGCGACCACATCGTGCCCTTATAGTTCAGCGCGGGCTGCAGAGTAAATTTTGAACCGGCATGGTACTGTCCCGCGTATTTTTTACCGACCGCAACGATATCCCCGGCCATCTCGTGTCCCATGATCGTCGGATGATGTGCAACGTCCGGCGGAACGCGTTTGTGCGCCTGGCCGAGCGTGGCACATTTATAGGTGGACATGCAAACGCTGTCCGACACGACTTTCACAAGGATTTCGTCGTCTTTCATCTCCGGCAGGTCAAATTCTTCCAGTCGGAGGTCCTTTGCGCCGTAAAGGCGGACCGCTCTCGTCTTCATGCTTCCTCCTTCTGTCCGTTTATGGTTTGTATCTCAATTTTCGGAATCAACGCCTCGACCGCTTCGCGCGCCGGCGGGCTGCTGCCCGGACAGGTCACTTTTGCCGTGGCAGCGGCGATTGCGATGCGTGCCGCGTCCTCGCGCGGGCTTTCCCGCTCCAGCGCGTAAAGGTAGGCCGCGGTGAGCGCGTCGCCCGCGCCGACGGTGCTGACGGCTTCAACGCGCGGCCCTCTGGCAAGTAAGATCCCGCCCGCATCGGCAAACAGCGCGCCTTTTTCGCCGAGCGACACGGCGACATGCCGGATGCCGTGCCGCACCAGCGTCCACGCCGCGCTGCAGAGCGTCACAATTTCCGTGTCCGGCAGCGCCATGAGCTCACACAGTTCGAGTTCGTTGGGCTTGATAAAAAACGGACGCGTTTTGATCATTTCCCGCAGCGCTTCGCCATCCTGATCCACCGCGACAAGCACGCCGCGTGCCTTCAGTTCCGCCGCCCATGCCGCCGGTACGTCCGCCGGAACCCCCGCGGGGAGACTCCCGGCAAACAGCGTCGTGTCGCCCGGCGCGGACCTGTCGCAGAGCTTTTTGCGCAGGCGCGCCAAGTCGTCCGCCGAAACGGCGGCCCCAGGCTCGTTGAGATCGGTATAGGTGTGGTTTTTCGGGTCGAACACCTTCAGGTTCGTGCGCGTTTCTCCAACGGTATAAACGAACTCGCTGCGGATTTGCAGCCGTTCCAGCGCGTCTGCAATCATCGCGCCCGTCGCGCCTCCGAGGAATCCCGTCGCAAGCGATTCCGCACCGAGGCTTTTGAGCACTTTGGAGACGTTGACGCCTTTACCGCCCGCGTCCAGCCTGCCGGATACCGCCCTGTTCACCGCATCGAGCGCAAAGCCCGGGATCGTAAGCGTTTTATCCAGCGCGGGATTCAACGTTACGGTGATGATCACACTTCTTCGCCTCCGTTGATCAAATGCTCATAGATAAACGCCGGATCGTTGGAACGCTTGATCTGCCCGATCCGTTCCTCGTCCAGCATGATGTTGGCAAGTGCCTGCAGAATTGGGAGATGTTCGTCCTCCAGCCCCGCAATCCCGACCACCAAATACGCTTTTTCATCCCCGAACGGAACGCCGTCCGGAAACTGAAGGACCGCCAGTCCCGTTTTTTTGATATACTGCCTGGCCGTTCCGACGCCGTGCGGGATGGCGACGCCTTCGCCTATGTAGGTCGTAACGACGTCCTCGCGCTCCAGCATTGCATCCACGTATGCCTCGTCCACGCTTCCGCGGGCGACCAGCTGTTCCCCCGCCATACGGATAGCGGTATATTTATCGGCGGCGGAAAGCCCGGTGCGCACGTCCTCTTTGCGCAGGCTCTTGAAGCATTCAGCCGCTTTCTTGTTTTCGGATTGATCGGTCCTCATGTACGTTCTCCTTACTGTCTTATGATTTCGTTATAATATGTATTCAGAACCTTTTCTACGGCGGCGTAGCATCTTTTCCGGCCGCCGGTGCGAAGCGTTTCCATAAACGCTTCGTTTTCGACGACCGCGCGGGAGATTGCGCCCAGCGTGCCAAGCGTCTGTCTTGCCGCCGACTTCGGTGCGAACATAACCAGCACCGTTTCAAGGTGAATTGTCTCGTTTCGGTATTGGTAAAAAAGCTTCTGCGGGCGAACGACTCCGAACCAAACCTGGTTTACGCCGTTCGTGCGGCAGTGCAGCAGCATGGTCTTTTTATCGGTGGTAATGGTGCTGCCGTATTTTTCCCGCTCGTATAAATCCGATCGGACCGTTCCGGCAAGCTCCGCCGACGCGGCCGTCCGCTTCGCCATCCGGTCGATCACGTCGCCAACGGTTTCGGAAACGTCGTCTGCGTCGATAAACAGGTTGGAAAGAATCTCCAGAATCGTGTCGATCACACTCCTGGTCTTTGCAAGCGCCGTGGCGAGGTCGGCAATCGACGCATGCTCCGCCGAAACATGCGGAACGTTTTTGCAGGACTTGAGCAGCTGCCAGACGGCGTCCTTCTCTGTGTCCGTTAAAAACGGCGAAACCTGAACGGACGGAATCCGTTCATCGGAAAGCGGCACGGTGGAAATGATCATTTCCACGTTGTTTTGCAAAAGCTGTTCATAGTCCAGATTGGCCGTCGACACGACGTCCGCCGTCTCGATGTCCGGGAATTCCCGGTTTACGCGCAGCGCCAGCAGCTGCGCCGTCACCATGCCGCTCGGACAGCATACGATTGCGCGGCAGCGGCGCGAATAGTAACTGCGGCTGTCCTCCAGAGCAACGCCGAGGTGCACCGCGAGATACCCGAGTTCCGAATCGGGAACAGCTACATGCAGTTCGTCCTCGATTACGCAGGCGCATTCGCGCGCCAGCTGATAGAGCGTTGCATAGTGCTGCTTGATGTCGTCGAGGATCGGATTTCGGATGTCCATACCCATCGAAAGACGCATAATCGTCGGGACAAGATGCTTTTTCAGCGCTTCCGAAAACCCGCCGTTCGGGTCGATCATAACGCCCGTCCGCGCTTCCGCCATGTGGATCATGCGGCTGGCAATCCGCTTTGCCTGCTGGTCGGCCTCCTCGCTGGAAACGCCACCAAGGCCTTTCGTGGTGCGCAGAAGCATCGCCAGATATAAGCGTTCGCCCTGCGGAATATCTACTTCGAACTCCCGTTCCAGGCCGTCGATCAGCGCCTGCGCAAGCGGCAGCGTCGGGTCGTCCTGTGAAAGCCGTTCCGTTTCTCCGGCAATCCCCGCGCCCTGGCTGACGCGCAGAAGGATCAGATACAGATGGACGACCAGTGCTCTGCGGTTCCGGTCGTTTTGAATCAGTCCCTTCAGCGAGCCGATTTCATCCAGCATCCGGTCGATTTGGTCCGCCTTTTGCGAATCAAAAAGTTTCCTGACGTCGGTTGTGTTCGGCAGTTTTTCATATTGGATGTGCGCGCGTTTTTTCTGTTTGCGCCCGCCGCCTGTGTGAAAGTAATACAGCCGCACAAGCGCCTGCCTGCGCTGGATCTCGTCCGCTTCAACATATACGCCGACGCCGGGTTTGCGGACCAGCGCAACCCCGTTTTCCGCAAGCCACGTTTCGCAGAGGTTCAGGTCCGTGCCGACCGTCGTTTCCGAAACGCCAAGACAGCGCGTAAACGTGTAGATCTTGCGGGGTTCGTTCTCCATAAGAAGCGCAAGCAGTATCGCGGCGACGCGCTCCTGCTGCGAATATACGGGGCGCAGGTTCGGGATGCTGCCCATCCCGCCGAGGACACGCCTGCGGTCCGCTTCCGCGCCGCAGAAGCGAATCCCATATCCGGTCTTTTTTTCGATGAGTTTGTTGTCCCCGCCGAGGTATCCATCGATCGCGTCGAGCTCCCGCTGAACGGTGCGCGCGCTCAGACGAAACCGTTCGGCAACACCGGATATGGTGACAAAATCGTCCGTTTGCAGCACGAATTCCAAAATTTCATATTGCCGCGTGGTCAGCATCTGGCGATCGCCCTCTCTTTGTGGATTCGTGCGGGGAAAGGGCGTCCGTCCTCCGGCGCCCTTTCCCCGCCTCTTATGCGAGGCACTCAATGGAAGTTTATTTCAGGAGTTCTTCTATGAAAGCGTCATACTCCTGTGCGTTCATGAAGTTGTCGATGGTAAATACCTTTGCGTTCGGCGCTTTTGCACGCGCGCGGTTCGCAAGGGACGTCTGGGTGATAACGTACTCCGTATCGTCCGGAATGTCCTCAATGGAGCTGTGCAGCACCTTGGTGTCATAGCCGGCCTTGTTGATCTGTTTGCGCAGGGTGGTCGCGCCCATCGCCGAGGAGCCCATGCCTGCGTCGCAGGCAAACACGATTTTCGCAGCGAGCGGCTTGAGCTGACCCTTGCTCGTGGCCTTCATGGACTGCATCTGCTGCTGTGCATAAGCCAGCGAACCGTCGTCCGGCTGCCGCTTGGCGTTACGCTTGACAAAGATGGAGCCAATGCCAAACGAAACGGCACACGAGGTGAGAACGCTCAGCAGCACCCAGAACGTATCGCCCTTGGGCGCCATTGCAATCAGCGCGAAAATGCTGCCCGGGGAAGGCGTTGCGACAAGGCCCGCACCGGTGATGACGTTCGTCAGAACGCCGACCGCGCCGCCGCCGATTACGGCGAGCAGGAGCGCCGGGTTCATCAGCACATACGGGAAATAGATCTCGTGGATGCCGCCAAGGAAATGAATGATCGCCGCGCCGGGCGCCGTGCTCTTGGCCTGTCCTTTTCCGAAGAGCCAGTATGCAAGGATGATGCCCATGCCGGGACCGGGGTTTGTTTCGATCAGGAACATGATGGACTTGCCGGTTTCGGCCGCCTGCTGGATGCCGATCGGCCCCATGATGCCATGGTTGATGGCGTTGTTGAGGAAGAGTACTTTCGCCGGTTCGACGAATACCGAGATCAGCGGCAGGAGCTTGGCATTGTAAATCCAGGTTGCGCCTGCAGTCAGAAACGCTGTAATCGCGGCCACGAACGGCCCGACCAAATAGTAGCCGACGATGGCCAGCAACGTGCCGATGATGCCGAGCGAGAAGTTGTCGACGAGCATTTCAAAGCCCGCTTTGACTTTCCCGTCGATGAGTTTGTCGAACTGTTTGATAATCCATGCGGCCAGCGGCGCAAACAGCATTACGCCGAGGAACATCGGGATGTCCGTCCCGACGATGACGCCGATGCTCGCAATGCACGCGATGACGGAGCCGCGCAGCCCGGCGATGTTCTTGCCGGCCGTGTAGGCGATCAACAGCGGCAGCAGGTATGTCAGCATCGGGCTGACCAGCGTCGCCAGTTTTTCATTCGGCAGCCAGCCGGTCGAGATGAACAGCGCCGTAATCAGGCCCCATGCGACGAACGCGCCGATGTTGGGCATGACCATCCCGCTTAAACTGCGGCCTATTCTCTGTACGGTTGCTTTCGTGTTTCCCTTGGACATGCAATTACCTCCTAAAAATTGAATTGTAGAATGGTGAGATGTGTTCCGGAGCATTGCCCCCAAGGAAATTATAAAAAGCCACGGCTGTATTTTTCAATGAAAAGAAAAACCGTCTTGACCGATTTCAATACTGACATAACTGTATTACCATAATTTTGTCATTAATTCAATACCGCCACCAATCGTCCTGGGAATTCACCGCACAAACAGTGAGTTTCCCTCCTTCAGCCTTTCTCCTTTGTAAAGAAACCGAATTTATTGCGCGGGCAGCGTTTACAAGCCATACCGTACTTGTTATACTATAGGTGCAATTCCATACGGGTTATGTAAGGTGTGCTTCCGAGACGGTTTCCGCTTAACCACCCAGTTTAAGAGGGACTGCCCAAAGGGCCGCGCGGGTGACCGCCCGACCTGCCATGTTTGCAAAGGAGCCCACGGGAAACTTGTGTTTCCCGTGGGTTTTTGCATGCTTTCAAACCCTCCGATTCACTCAATTTAATAAAGGAGGTGGCGCTCCGAGGCCGTCCGGCAGCCTGCCGGCGGCGTAGGAAAAAACATGGGAAAACAACTCATCATCCAGCCCGAAAAGTGCATGTCCTGCCGGACATGCGAGATCATGTGCTCGTTTCAGCACACTCAGCAATTCAACCCGCGGCTGTCCGCCGTCACGGTCATGGACTATGAATCGGCGGCCGTAAGCATCCCGGTGATGTGCCTGCAATGCGAGGACGCCTGCTGCGAAAAAGTCTGTCCGGTGCACGCCATCAGCCGCGACGCCGACGGGACCGTACTGATCGATCACGAAAAGTGCATCACATGCAAGATGTGCGTGTCCGCCTGCCCGTTGGGAAACATCAGCTTCTCCCCCATCACCAGGCAGGTTTTCAAGTGCGACCTCTGCGGCGGCGATCCGATGTGCGCAAAGTTCTGCCCGACCGGCGCGATCACATTTGTCGACCCCGCGGAAAGCGCGGACCGAAAAAAAGCGGTGGCCGAAAGCTTTAAGGAAGTCTTTGGAGAGGAGGGGCTCGCATGAACGCATGGATGGGAACGATCCTCCGGGTGGACCTTGCCGCAAAAACGGTAAAAAAGGAACCGCTCAGCATGCAGGACGCGCATGATTACGTCGGCGCACGCGGCCTTGGAACGAAGTACTTCTGCGACGAAGTAGACCCCAAGGTCGATCCGCTTTCGCCGGACAACAAGCTGATCTTCATGACCGGTCCTCTGACCGGAACGGCCGCGGGCTGCGCAGGGCGTTACGAAGTCGTCGCTAAAGCGCCGCTGACCGGCACCATCGGCGCGGCGAACTCCGGCGGGCATTTCGGCCCCGAACTGAAGTTCGCGGGATACGACGGCATCATCTTTGAAAACGCGTCGGAAACGCCGGTCTACCTCTACATCAACGACGACGCAGTCGAACTGCGCGACGCAACCGGCCTCTGGGGCAAAACGGTGTACGAAACCACCGACGCGCTGCAGGAGTCGCTCGGCAATTTCAAAATTTCGTGTATCGGGCCTACGGGCGAGCGGCTTTGCCTCTATGCGGCCGTTATGAACGAAAAACACCGCGCGGCAGGCCGCGGCGGGCTAGGCGCCGTCATGGGTTCCAAAAAACTCAAGGCGATCGCCGTGCGCGGCACCGGCTCGGTCACCGTTGCACGGCCGGAAAAATTCATGGAAGCGGTCGTCGACGCGCGCGCCAAGCTCAAGGCGCACCCCGTCACCGGCACCGGCCTCGGCGCACTCGGAACGGAAGTGCTGGTCAACATCGTCAACGAATCCGGCGCGCTGCCGCTGCGTAACTGGCGCGACGGCTCCGTATTCGACCAGGCGGACACCGCAAGCGGCGAAACGCTCGCAAAAACCTATCTCGTCAAAAAGAAAGGCTGCTATGGCTGCCCGATCGCCTGCGGGCGCGTGACCAACGTGCCGGACGGCCCGTTCAAGAGCTTTGGCGAAGGACCGGAATACGAAGCGGGCTGGAGCTACGGCGCGGACTGCGGCGTAACCGATCTGGCCGCAATCGTACGCGCAAACCACCTCTGCAACGAATACGGTATGGACCCGATCACGCTCGGCTCGACCATCGCCTGTGCAATGGAACTCGCGGACATGGGCGTACTGCCGGAAAGCGACGTTGGCTTTAAGCTCCGCTTCGGGGACGCGCAGGCCATCGTCGACCTTACGGAGGCCGTCGGTAAAAACGAAGGTTTCGGCAAAGAACTGGCGAAGGGCTCCTATCGTCTGGCGGAAAAATACGGACACCCGGAACTCTCCATGAGCGTGAAAAAGCAGGAAATGCCCGCATACGACGGCCGCGCCGTCCAGGGCATGGCGCTTGAATACGCAACCAGCAACCGCGGCGGCTGTCACGTCCGCGGCTATCTGACCTCGCCGGAAATCCTCGGCATCCCACTTAAAACCGACCCGCTCGTGACGGAGGGCAAAGCAGCGCTGCTCAAGCTCTTCCAGGACCTCACGTCGTTTGTGGACGCAACCGGCACCTGCCTGTTTACAACGTTCGGCATCGGTCTGCCGGAAATCGCCGCCGAATACCGTGAAGCGGTCGGTACGGACGAAACAGACGAGGAAATCCTGCTCAAAGGCGAGCGCATCTGGAACCTCGAAAAGCGCTTCAACATCGCCGCCGGTGTGGAAAAGGACACGCTCCCGCCGCGGCTGCTGCGCGAAAAACTCCCGTCCGGCCCGGCAAAGGGAAAAGTCGCCGAGCTGTACACCATGCTCGAAGAATACTATGCGCTGCGCGGCTGGGACAAGGAAGGCGTCCCGACGCCGGACAAGCTGACGCAGCTTGGTATCTAGCGGCATGAAAGTCCGCTTCTTTGCAACCTACCGAGACATTACGCATGTCGCGGAACTGGAGATGCCCGCGCCCGAAAGCGTGCGCGGGCTTCTCCTGGCGCTTTGCGAACGCTTTGGCCCGGCGCTGCAAAAAGAAATCCTTTCACCCGATTTAAGCGCGCTTGGCCAAAATGCCATCGTGCTGGTGGACGGACGGCACATCACGCATCTCAACGGAATCGATACGCCGCTGTCCGAAGCGAACACGGTGGCAATTTTTCCGCTGATGGCAGGCGGCTGAAGCACGGCCGCCTTACCAGCGCATGCCGGCAAAACGCCATTCCCTTTTCGCATTTCCCGGCGGAAAACAGAAACCATCAAAACCGACATCAGGAGGCAAACGCCTTGCATACACCAGAAGAAATCCAGGCGGTGATCGACCGCTACCCGTGCTCGCAGCAATACGCGCTCGCCGCCATGCAGGATATGCAGCGGCAGTTCGGCTACCTGCCGCGCGAAGGGCTGGAGGCGCTTTCAAAGCACCTTACCTGCCCTTTTTCACAACTGTACTCCATGGCCACGTTTTATAAGGCCTTCAGTTTGAAACCAAAAGGCAAACACGTCATCAAGCTCTGCGACGGGACCGCCTGCCATATCCGCGGCGGCAGTGTCCTGCTTGAAGGCGTCGAACGCGAGCTGGGCATTCGCCCGGGCGAAACCACGCCGGACGGCCTGTTCACGCTGCAGTTGGTCAACTGCCTCGGCTCCTGCGCAATCGCGCCGGTCATCCTCATCGACGGCACGTTTTATGGCCGCATGACGCTGGAAAAACTCCCCGGCGTGCTGGATTCCTACCGGGAGGAGGCGGCCGCAGAATGAAACAGACTATCCTCGTATGCTGCGACACCGGCTGCCTTGCAAACGGCGCGCGCGCGGTCGCCGACGCGCTGGAACGCGAAGTTTCCGCCGCAGGCGCCGACTGTCAGGTGCAGCGCACCGTAAAAAAAACCGGCTGTCACGGTTTCTGTGAAGAGGGTCCGCTCGTTCGCATCCAGCCGGACGACATTGCCTACTACCACGTAAAAGAAACCGACGCGCCGGACATCGTGCGCGGCCTGATTCAAGGCGCGCCGGTGCAGCGGCTGCTGTATAAGGATAAAACCGGCGCTTCGCATCCGCCGCGCGCCGCGCATCCGTTTTACAACAAGCAGAAGAAAATCGCTCTGCGCAACGTTGGCGAAATCGACCCGCACTCGCTGGAAGACTATCTGGCGCGCGGCGGATATGAGGCGCTCAAAAAAGCGCTAAGCATGACGCCGGACGAAATTCTGACCGAGATGGAAACATCCGGCCTGCGCGGACGCGGCGGCGCTGGTTTCCCGACCGGGCGCAAATGGCGCTCTGCGGCGGGTTACGACGTGTTTCCCAAATATGTCGTCTGCAACGGCGACGAGGGCGACCCCGGCGCGTTCATGGACCGTTCGATCCTGGAAGGCGACCCGCACAGCGTGCTGGAAGGCATGGCGATCTGTGCGCTGGCAATCGGCGCAAAGGAAGGCTATCTGTATATTCGCGACGAATACGACATGGCCGTACACGCCGTCGGCAACGCAATCCGGCAGGCGGAAGAGGCCGGATTCCTCGGTGAAAATATGCTCGGCAGCGGCAAACCGTTTAAGCTCCGCGTCGTGCGCGGCGGCGGCGCGTTCGTCTGCGGCGAATCGACCGCGCTGATGGCGTCCGTCGAAGGGCGCGTCGGCGAACCGCGCGCAAAATACATCCGCAGCGTGCAGCGCGGACTCTGGGACCACCCCACCGTGCTGAACAATGTGGAAACCTGGGCGAACGTGCCCGTAATTATCACGGGCGGCGGCGCGGCGTTTGCAAAGCTCGGCACAAAAAGCAGCGCCGGGACAAAGGTGTTTTCGCTGGTCGGAAAAGTAAAAAATACCGGCCTTGTGGAAGTCCCGATGGGCTGCACGCTGCGAGAGCTGATCTTCGACATCGGCGGCGGGGTCGCGAACGGGCGGCCGTTCAAGGCCGTACAGACCGGCGGGCCGTCCGGCGGATGCATCCCGGAAAGCATGCTCGACCTTTCGGTCGACTTTGACACGCTCACCAAATACGGCGCGATGATGGGTTCCGGCGGCATGATCGTGATGGACGACACAAGCTGCATGGTCGAGGTCGCGCGCTATTACGTCAATTTCCTAAGCGAAGAAAGCTGCGGCAAATGTACGCCTTGCCGGGAAGGTCTGCGGCAGATGCTGCACCTCCTGACCGACATCTGCGAAGGCCGCGGGCAGGAAGGCGACGTGGAACTGCTCGAACGGCTCGGGCACACGCTGCAGGACAGTTCGCTCTGCGCGCTCGGCAAGTCCGCACCCAATCCCGTTTTGACGACCATTCGCTATTTTCGCGACGAATACGACGCGCACATCCGCGAGCACCGCTGCCCGGCGGGCGTTTGCCGGAAGCTGACAAGCTTTCGGATCGACGCGGGCAAGTGCGTCGGCTGTTCCGCCTGCGTGCGGGCGTGCCCGACCGGTGCAATCGCGGGCGCGCTCAAGCAGCCGCACGAAATCGACCAGTCGAAATGCATCGTCTGCGGCAGCTGCCGCACGGCCTGTAAGTTCGGCGCCGTAACGGTTGCAGGAGGGACAAAACAATGAAAATTACAATCGATCGCAAACCCTGCGACTGCGAAAAAGGCGAATATCTGCTGACCGTTGCCGAGCGCAACGGCATCCACATCCCAACGCTTTGCCACCACGCCGCGCTCGGCGAGCAGGGCTGCTGCCGCGTATGCATCGTCGAAGTGGAAGAAAACGGCAGAAAGCGAATCGTAACTTCCTGCGTATACCCCGTCTCCCGCGAATGCAGCGTTGAAACCGACAGCGAAAAGGTGCGCGAACAGCGCGGAATCATCCTTGAACTGCTGCGAAAACGCGCGCCGGACAGCCCGGAGATCGCGGCGCTCTGCGAAGCGTATCACGCGCCGAAGCTCGATCGGCTGCGCGCGCTGGATTCCGGAAAATGCATTCTCTGCGGCCTGTGCGTCCAGGCGTGCGGCAGGCTCGGCTCCGGGGCGATCAACACGATGCTTCGCGGCACGGAAAAACTCGTCGGCACGCCGTACAACGAAGCTTCGCCCGACTGCGTCGGCTGCGCAAGCTGCGCGGAGGTCTGTCCCACCGGCCATATCGTCGTAACGGAGACCGCCGACGCCCGGACTATTTGGGGAAAGACGTTCGAGTTGGTCAAATGCGCGCGCTGCGGCGCGGTGCTCGACACGCCGGAGGCACTCGCCCATGCGGCAAAGCGCGCAGGGCAGGACGTACCGGTCCTTTGCGAAACCTGTCGCCGGTTGAAGATGACGGACGAAATGGCGCAAACGTTCGGCCTATCGATCTGAAATTACGTCCAGAGACAAACAATAAAACGGATGCCGATGATACGGCATCCGTTTTTATTGTGCTCGTTTGCTTGCAGCAAATCATTAGCTATTCGGCCGCGCGGTGCATGCGCAACCATTTATTTTACATCCTCGTCGCCGCAAAGACCCCCTCCGGCGCATATCGCGCCGTAGCGCTCCGGCCTGCGGTCGCGGAATAATCCCCATTCGAGCCGGGCTTTGCGGATGCGCTCAAAATCGTATTCGGCAAGAATGACAGTTTCGCTCTCACGGTCGGCTTCGGCAAGGATTACGCCCGTTTCGTCGGTCAGAAACGACGAGCCGTAGAACGTCAGCGCGCTCTTTTGGTTCGCGTTCGCAGCGTTCGGCAGGACGCGTTCCGTTCCGACGCGGTTCGCCGCGGCAACCGGCACGATGTTCGCCGCCGCGTGTCCCTGCATGACCCTGCGCCAGTGCGGCGCGCTGTCGCAGCCGAGGATCGGTTCCGACCCGATCGCCGTGGGAAACAGAATCACGTCCGCGCCTTGCAGCGCGAGGCACCGCGCGGTTTCCGGGAACCACTGATCCCAGCAGATACCGGCGCCAACCCGGCCGAACCGTGTTTCAAACACGCGAAAGCCCGTGTCACCGGGTGAAAAATAGAACTTTTCCTGATAGAAATGATCGTCCGGAATATGCGTCTTGCGGTATACGCCAAGCAGCTCGCCGTCCGCGTCGATCACCGCGGCGGAGTTATACAGCGCGTTGCCGTCCCGCTCGTAAAAGCTCACGGGAATAACGACGTTCCATTCCAAGGCAAGCGCACGCATCCGCGCCACCGCAGGATTTTCCGAAACGGGCAGCGCAAACGAATAAAAATCGTAATTGCGCTGCTGGCAGAAATATTGCCGCTCGAACAGCTCCGGCAGGAGCACGATATTCGCGCCGCTCTGCGCCGCTTCTTTCACCAGCGACACGGCTTTTTCAAGGTTTTCAGCCGGGTCCGCCGAACAGCGCATCTGCACGGCGGCAACGCTCGTTTTGCTCATTTCAGAACGCTCCTTTCGGTATCTGCTGCGTCACACAGTGAATGTTTCCGCCGCCGAGAAGAATCGGCCGCGCAAAGACCGGCACGATTTCGCGGTTTGGGCAAAGGCGGCGCATAATCTCCGCCGCGCGCGCGTCCGACGCGGCGTTTTCGCCGCCGAACTGCGGCAAAATAACCGCATCGTTGGCAAAAAAGAAATTGACGTAGCTTGCGGCCAGCCGCTCGCCGGTTTCGCGCACATCCTCGCCCGGCTCGAAGCGATAGTTCGCCATGTCCGCCTCGCTAACACACACGGGATGATCGGGGACCGGCAGTTTGTGCACGATGATCCTGCGCCCTCTTGCATCGGTGACACCCGAAAGATACTCGTAGTCCGCTCTGCTCAGCGCGTACTGCGGATCGTCCGGATTGTCCGTCCAGGCAAGCACGACCTGCCCGGGCGCGATGAACGCGCAGACGTTGTCCACGTGCTCGTTCGTCTCGTCGCGATAGATTCCCCGCGGCAGCCAGAGAACTTTTTCAGCGCCGAGATAACTTTTAAGTTTGCGCTCGATTTCCGCTTTGCTCATGCGCGGGTTTCTCCCTTTGCTGAGCAGGCAGTCCTCGGTGACGAGCAGCGTGCCTTCGCCGTCGGAGCAGACCGAGCCGCCTTCCAGCACGAAATCCCCCGCATCGTAGCACGCCGCGCCGATTGCATCGCAGAACGCGCCCGCCAGCGCGTCGTCCTTTTCCCAGTTTGCGTAGAGCCCGTCGGTTTCGCCGCCCCAGGCGTTGAAGCGCCAGCTGACGCCCCGGACGCTTTGCCCGTCCGTAACGAACGTCGGCCCGGTGTCCCGCGCCCATGCGTCGTCGCTTTCTATCTCCAGAACGCCTGCAAACGTGCCCGCGGCGGCCTGCGCCTCCGCCAGATGCGCTTTGCCGGCAAGCAGGAATACTTTTTCGCTGCGGGAGGCTGTGCGCATGATCTCGCAGAACGCCGCCTGCACCGCGCCGGGGTCGATTCCCCAGCTGCCCGGCCGCGCCGGCCAGATCAGCAGCACACCCTGCTGCGGAGCAAACTCCGCGGGCATATAAAACCCGTCACGCGCGGGAAGCGATTGCAGCGAGCTCACGACAGTCTCTCCTTGAAATCCGCATAGCCGAACGTTTTAACCAGCTCGCAGTCCCCGTTTTCGTGCTCCAGCGCAATCGCCGGCAACGGCATGCCGTTAAACGTATTGGTCTTCACCATCGAATAGATCGCCATGTCCGAAAACGTCAGCCGTTCGCCGATTTCCGGCATGCGCTCAAAGCTGTAGTCGCCGATTATATCCCCGGCCAGGCACGTGCCCCCGCCGAGGCGGCATGCCGCCGCTTTTTCGCCGGGCAGTCCCGCACCCTCCAGCGGCGGACGGTACGGCATCTCCAGCACGTCCGGCATGTGGCACGCGGCGGACGTGTCCAGAATCAGAATCGGCATACCGTTGTCCACGATATCCAGCACACTTGTAATCAGTTCCCCAGCGTCGAGCGCGACCGCCTCGCCGGGCTCCAGATACACCGCAACGCCATATTTCGAGCGGATATAGCAAATCAGCTCTTCCAGCGCGGCAATATCATATCCGGACTTGGTGATATGATGCCCGCCGCCGAGGTTGAGCCATTTAAGCTGCGAAAGGTACTCTCCAAACGAGCGCTCAAACGCTTCGAACGTCGTAACGAGATCGTCCGCGCCCTGTTCGCAGAGCGTATGAAAATGCAGCCCCTCCACGCCTGGCGGCAACTCCCGCGGGAAGTTCGCTCTTGTAATCCCCAGCCGCGAAAACGGCGCGCAGGGATCGTAGATTTCGTGCCCCGTTTGCGTGGAGCATTCCGGGTTGACGCGTAACCCCACGCTTGCGCCGCAATCCTGCCAGACAGCGCGGTGCGCCTCCAGCTGAGCAATCGAATTGAACACGATATGATCGCAGATTCCGGCCAGTTCGCGCATCTCCGCCGCCGTATACGCGGGTGAAAACACGTGGTTTTCCCCGCCCATCTCCTCGTACGCAAGGCGGGCTTCATACAGTCCGCTGGCCGCCGCGCCGTCGAGATACCGCGCAATCAGCGGATAAACGCGAAACATCGAAAACGCTTTCTGCGCAAGCAGAATTTTACAGCCCGTGCGCTCGCGCACGCCACGCAGAATTTCGAGATTTCGTTTCAGCGCCGCTTCGCGCACTACGAAGCACGGCGTCGGCAGATCGCTTCGTTTCACCTTATTCCACCGTTTCGGGCGATTCGTCGACCACCCACGGCAGGCCCCAGCGATTGAGCATGTCCATATAAGGATCGGGGTCGAATTCGTCGGTCGTGAACACGCCGGGCTTCTTCCAAACGCCGCTCATCACCAGCGCCGTGCCGATCATGGCGGGCACACCGGTGGTATAGCTGATGGCCTGGCTTCCAAGCTCGCGGTAACAGGCCTGATGGTCGCAGACGTTATAGATAAAGATCGTTTTCTGCTTGCCGTCCTTCATTCCGCTCATTACGCAGCCGATATTCGTTTTGCCGACCGTGCGCGGGCCAAGCGAAGCGGGGTCCGGCAGCAGCGCCTTTAAAAACTGAATCGGCACGATTTTCCGCCCGGCAAATTCGATCGGTTCGGTCGAAAGCATGCCGACGTTTTCAAGGCATTTCATGTGCGTTAAGTAGCTCTGCCCGAACGTCATGAAAAAGCGGATCCGCCGGATTTCCGGATAGTGTTCCGCCAGCGCCTCGATCTCCTCGTGGTGCAGCAGGTACATGTCCTTTTTGCCGACCTCGGGAAAATCGTATTTCCGCTTGACGCTCATCGCCGGAATTTCGAT
>Ga0209607_1000862_pt1 | contig 25876 bp, 24 predicted proteins | sample AD_UKC117_MetaG_FD_184413 | JGI IMG/M metagenome (GOLD analysis project Ga0209607, IMG submission 184413) | Active sludge microbial communities of municipal wastewater-treating anaerobic digesters from Hong Kong - AD_UKC117_MetaG (SPAdes)... | ecosystem: Engineered > Bioreactor > Anaerobic >... | reverse complement strand
CGCGCATCAAGGTGCTCAACGGAGAATTGGAACAAACGTTTCGAGGATGGTATCCCGGTTTTCGTCCAGACAGGGTGGAAAACCTCAAAATGGCTGCTTAGCTCCCCCGGTTTTGCATGCTCTCTCAATCTCTGAGGGTCTGATTCCCCGCAGCTTGCTGCGTCACGAATCAGGTATCTGTTTTTTTGGATCAGAAATTTTTGTAAGAAAGTTACATTAGAAAAAAGGGTCTTTGGATTGATGCCAACCTTATTATGGCAACTGCGTTTGGGAGTGCAGCCGAATACCCCGCAGCTTGCTGCGGGGTCGTTTACTCAGGTGGTCAGCAAACGGATGGTGAAAAAGCAGCAGATGCAGTGGAGCGAGCGCGGCGCACACCTTCTGTTGCAGGTTCGTACCCGGGTGCTGGATGATGAATTGGAGGACGTTTTTCGCGATTGGTATCCGGGGTTTCGTCCGCCCGATCCACGCCAAACACAGTTACAGGAGGTCAGACCCCCCACTTTTTAGTGCTCTCGTATCCACTGGACTTCCAACCCCAGATTTAGGCTAACGGAATTTTATCGGGTGTGGGCTTACAACCCCAGATTGAACGAAACGTTCAGCCATTGAATGCTTCGTTGAGCTGTGACCCGTCGCATCAATATATATATAATTTTAATATATTGATTTATTTAAAATTTATATTTGGCATAATAATCGCCTAGGTCTGAAGGAGCTACTCATGTAAACACTCCATCATTTGAAGAGGCCCGCGATGAAACTGACAACTCCCTTCCTAATAATAAGCGCATTTCTAATTCTGCCCACGGCGGTCTTGGCAGATGATGAAACCCGGAGTGGCTTTGATGACAAAGGCAGAGATCATGCCGCTCATGTCGAGGTCCACGTACACGAACACCCTGAGGTACGCGATGCGTCCGCCAAACCGGAGCCTTTTAAAAACCAAGGAGCGGATGTGGTGAAAGAGACAGAAGTTCACGCGCACGAACATCCCGAAGTGCGTGACGCGCCCGGTAAGCCGGAGCCTTTTAAAGGCAAATAAGGTTTCGTGGTGGTGATTGCTCACCCGGCATCGCGCTCCGGCGCGGCTTCGAGGTTATTAAAGGATTTCTAATGAATTACTTCATGTCTTCACCAATCAAGGCTCTTGTTGCTGTTACCACTCTATTTTTTTCCATCAGCGCCCTGGCCGATGCGGGTCACGCGGACATCGGCAAACCCGGCAAGGCATCCGCTACCCAACGCACTGTTGAAATCGTGCTGGGCGAGATGTACTTCAAGCCGGAAACCCTCAACGTGAAAGCCGGCGAGACCGTGCGCTTTGTGCTGAAAAACGAAGGCCAATTGCTGCATGAATTCAACATTGGCACGGCGGATATGCACGCTCATCACCGCGAGGAAATGGCGATGATGATGCAACACGGCATGTTGACGCCGACTGGAATCAATCCGGAGAGAATGAACATGGATCATAGCCAGATGGGCATGGGTTCCATGAAACACGACGACCCCAACAGTGTGCTGGTCGAACCCGGTAAAACCATGGAACTGGTCTGGACCTTTCCTAAATCTGGCGCGCTGCAATTTGCCTGCAATGTCCCTGGCCATGGCGAAGCTGGCATGATGGGCCAGATTGTTGTCAGTCCGTAATGGAGAAAGGCATGTCGCGCTATTTATTCGCCACTGCTGCCTTATTGTTGGCCACTGCGACTCAGGCGGCGACCTATGACCTGACCATCGGCAAGACGCCAGTCAATGTCACTGGACAGCCCCGCAAGGCCATCACCGTCAACGGCCAATTGCCGGCACCGCTGCTGCGCTTCCAAGAAGGTGAAGAGGTTGTACTGAACGTGACCAACGCGCTCGATACCGACAGTTCGTTGCACTGGCACGGTTTTATCCTGCCCTACACCATGGATGGCGCGCCAGGCTTTGGCTTCGCCGGCATCAAACCAGGCGAGACGTTCACTTACCGGTTCAAGATCCAGCAAAGCGGCACCTACTGGTACCACAGTCATTCCGATATGCAGGAACAGGCTGGACTGTACGGACCCATCATCATCGAACCCGTCAAGCCCGAACCGTACCGATACGATCGCGATTACGTGATCATGCTGTCGGACTGGACCGATCAAAAGCCGCACACGGTGATGAGCAAGCTCAAAAAGCAAAGTGACTACTACAACTACAGCCAACAGACCGTGGCGGATTTCTTTCGCGAGGTCAGCGCCAAGGGTTGGGATGCCGCCGTCCAGAATCGTCTCGACTGGGGCCAGATGCGGATGATGGCGACCGACATCGCCGACGTGGCCGGCTACACCTTTTTGGTCAACGGCCGGACGCCGGAGCAGAACTGGAGCGGGCTGTTCAAACCCGGCGAACGGGTGCGATTACGGCTGATTAATGGCTCGGCCATGTCGATTTTCGACGTGCGCATCCCCGGCCTGAAAATGACCGTGGTGCAAGCCGACGGCAATAACGTGACGCCGACCCCGGTGGACGAACTGCGCATCAGCGTGGCCGAAACCTACGATGTCATCGTCCAGCCCCAGGATGACCAAGCCTATACCCTGTTCGCCGAATCGCTGGATCGGGCCGGCTACGCCCGCGCCACCCTAACCCCACGCGAAGGGATGAGCGGCGTGATTCCCGAATTGCGGCCGCGCCCCTTGCTCACCATGGCGGACATGGCCGGACATGGCGGTATGCATCACGGTTCAATGGCCGGGATGAATCACGAATCAATGGCCGGAATGGAGGCCGAAACCATCGATCATTCGAAGATGGATCACGGCTCGATGGCTGGGATGGACCACAGCTCGATGGCTGGGATGGATCATTCAACGATGAACCACGGCGGCGCGGCGAACGCGGAGCAAACTCCGGCGAACCAAGTCAAGCCCAACCCGCAAAGCGGCTTGTATCCAACGGCGGCGAATGGTGGCAAGTTTCTCATCTACAACGATTTACGCGCCATGACGGCGTATCCTGGCTACCGCGCGCCCGACCGCGAGATCGAAGTTCGTCTGACCGGCAACATGGAACGCTACATTTGGACGCTCAACGACGAAAAATTCGTTGACGCCGATCCTATCCGGCTCAAATACGGCGAACGGGTGCGCCTCAAGCTGACCAACACCACCATGATGACCCATCCGATTCATCTGCACGGCATGTGGATGCAATTGGACGTTGGCAAGGGCGCTTTCAACCCGCTCAAGCATGTCATCAGTGTGTTGCCCGGACAGACGGTTTATGCCGATGTGTCGGTGGACGCCAAGGGTGAATGGCCGTTTCATTGTCATCTGCTTTATCACATGCACGCTGGCATGATGCGCAAGGTCATTGTCGATGACAGCGGCGCGAGTATCTGATGGAGCAGAGACATGTCGAACCATAACCTATCGCGTCGCTGGCCGACGACGCTGCTGGCGGGTGTATTGGCGTCGGCCTTATTCACGACCACGTATGCCGCCGAAGAGGAAATCTACACCTTCTTTCGCGCTGAGGAACTCGGTTACCGCATCGGTGATGGAGACAGCTTCAATTGGGACGCCGAAGGCTGGGTCGGCGGCGATTACAACAAACTTTGGTTCAAGACCGAAGGCGAGCGGGTCAATGGCAATGGGGTCGAAAACGCCGAGGTGCAACTGCTGTACAGCCGGTTGATCGCGGATTTCTGGGATTTGCAAGCGGGTCTGCGCTACGACTTCAACCCGGAACCCGAACGCGGTTTCGCCGTGATCGGCGTGGAAGGGCTGGCGCCGTACTGGTTCGAGATCGACGCCAGCGCGTTTATCAGCGACCAGGGCGATGTCTCCGCCCGGTTCAAAGCCGAATATGATCTGCTGCTGACTCAGAAACTGATCCTGTCGCCGCTGCTGGAGATGAACCTTGCGGCCAGTAGCGATGAAAAACGCGGTGTCGGTTCTGGTCTAAACGACTTGGAACTCAACCTGACCTTGCGCTACGAGGTTGTCCGCGAATTCGCCCCCTACATCGGGGTGAGTTGGGAGCGGAAATACGGTCAAACCGCCGATTTCGCGCGCGCCGAGGGTGAGGATATCGAGCGGACCACTTTCATGGTGGGCGTTCGGTTTTGGTTTTGACCCGCTACAGCAAGATGAGCCATTTCATTGAGGATTTAGAGTCATGCAGGAACCTACATCCGCGATAAGTAACGATTCCACTGATCAGAACAGTGATTCTTCCGTCAGTCGATGGTTTTCCGTGGAAGGCTTGGATAACGGTCTTTATGCGCCAACCATCGCTCAAGCCTTAGCCCAACAACCCGGTGTGCAAGATGTCAGGGTTAATTCCGAGAGTGATGGCATTCGCATCCGCTATGACAACGCGGTCATCGGTATTGAAGCAGTCATCGAGGCGTTGAGGAATGCGGGATGTCACCCACGACAACGCTTTTGGGATCGACTGAAATATGGCTGGTGGCGTTATCTGGATGAAAATGCGCGTAGTAATGCCAAGAGTGCTGGCGGACCCTGTTGTAGTAATCCGGCAACGCTTCATGCACAACGTCGACGGCATTAATCGGAGCGAACTCGCTGGTCTCGCCACTTTATGCAACAGGTACGCACCACCTCTCTCAATTGAGGAACTGTGAATTATGCAAAAATCGACCGTTTTCTTGGCCTTTCTGCTGAGTTTCGGAACTATGAGCGCCCATGCCGCCGAATCCCCCGCGTTTGCCGCATTCATGAAACAGGCCGGACACATTCACGGTATCGCCGTAAATCCCAGCGAGCCGTCGCAACTGTATCTGGCCACGCATCGGGGGCTGTATCTGGCCTCACCCGACGGTAAAACTGTTCAGGTTTCCGACGCGAACCACGATTTCATGGGGTTCGCTGTGCATCCCACGGAACCGAATCAGATCTACGGCAGCGGCCATCCCGTGGGCGGCGGCAATCTGGGTTTTATCGCATCCACCGACGGTGGGAAAACCTGGCGGCAATTGTCGCCCGGCGTGAAAGGGCCGGTGGATTTCCATGCCATGGCGATCAGCAACGCTGACCCCAAAGTGATGTATGGATTATATGGGAGCATCCAAGTGAGCCGGGACGGTGGCCATACCTGGGCCATCGCCGGTCCAGCGCCGGGAAAAGTGATCGATCTCGCCGCGTCGGCCACGGATGCGCAGACCGTGTACGCCGGAACCGTCGATGGCGTCTTGGAAAGCAAGGATGGTGGCCGTTCGTGGCAACCAGCCTATCTGATCACTCGCCCGGCGCCGCTGGTTGAGGTGGACAAGGACGGCGCTGTATACGTCTTCATGGTCGGGGTCGGTTTTCTCAAACGTCAGGGCCATGACTGGACTCGACTTGCCAGCGCTGGCGATTTTGGCGAGGGTTACTTCACGCATCTAGCGATTGATCCCAACGACGCACAGCGGCTCTATGCCACGACCAGCACCGGCGAATTGCTGGCCAGCATCGATGGTGGCCAGCATTGGCAGCCTTTTGCGCAAAATTTGTAAGCACATACCTCTGAGGAGAAATTCAATGCAACCACGTATTTTGGTAGCGATTTTTGCCTTATCACTCTCTTTAAACCCCACCGTTCTCTTAGCCCAACAGGAACAACCTCCTCAAGGTCATGAGGCTCATCATCCCGAAAGTACTGCTTCAACGGATGAAACCACTGCGAGCGATCCGGTGGACACGGGGACTTCCAATGACAAAAAGGCGGAAGCGAAAGACTCGACTGATCCCGTGCTGGCTTCCATGCAACAACACATGCAAGAAATTCTGTCCCACTGGGACAAGATGAGTCAAACGACCGATCCGGCACAACGCCAGCAACTCATGTTGGAGCATCGCCAGAAGATGATGGCGCTGAATGTCATGATGCGTAATTTGGCGCGGCAAAAAGGCATGATGGGCGGTCAAGGCATGGGCATGATGGGCGGTCAAGACATGATGGGCCAAGGCAAGAGCGGCGGCATGATGGGTATGATGAGGCATCATGGTGGAAGCTCCAGTTGTCAGGCAGGTTGGCTGGAAGCTTACCGGCAACTGGAAAAGCGGGTTGATCTGCTTCAGAAGATGGTCGAGGAAGCCTTGCACGAGTAGGTGTAGAGGACTGCAATCGAAAATGGGGTCCGTGCAGGATACGTGTAAAAAGTTATCACTAGACCATATCAAGCTGATAAAAAAGGTTTTTTATAAATGTTTATCAAACTCATAAAAATTCAGAAAACTGAACTTTGATTATAGAAACCACTTTTTTGAACAAGCAAATCCTGCTTTTAAGCGAAAACAGACAAAGAAGGCACTGGTTTGAAAAAACGAACGATTTTTTGAACTCGCTGTTCGGTAGCAAAGGACTCACACTTCCACCTTGATCCGAAGTGATAACTTTTTACACGTATCCCGCACATACCCCGTCACGGCCTGCGGGTCAGCGAAGCCATTGGGCTACGTCGTGCAGATGTCGATCTGAAAACCGCTCGCATCTGGATTCAGCGACTGAAAAACGGTTTATCGGTCGAGCACCCGATCGCCGGCGATGAGCTGCGGGCCATCAAACGCTATCTCAGCACCCGCAGCGATTCGCTGCCCTGGCTGTTTCTGTCCGAGCGCAATCAGCCCATGACCCGGCAATCGGTGAATTACTTGATGAATACAGCGGCGCAACGCGCCAAACTCGGCGCGGTACATCCTCATATGCTTCGACATACCTGTGGTTTTTATCTTGCCAATCAAGGTTATGACCTGCGTCTGATTCAAGACTATCTCGGCCATCGCGATCCCAAGCATACCGTACATTATACCCGGGTCGCTGGTGTTCGCTTCGAAGGTATTTGGGGATCGTGAGCCGCTCGCGCTGCCCACCTAATATTAGCTAATGCTTATTTGGCACCGTATGACAGCTTCGCTGTAATTACCCCTGATACAGTGGTCGAAACGCGCCAAATAGGTTTGACACGATTTTGGGCTACCATGAGCGGCGATGCGGCGACCGTGTCGGACGCCTTCCGCATCCTGCTGACCCCATTGCTCACTCTGCCATTCGAACCACTGGCATTTGCAGACATGATTTGATTCTCAAGGTTTTGGGGCATATCTTTACAACATGATTGCGTAAACAAACGTATTGCCAATCGAATTGATTTTGCAATACGGTTTTGCAACGCGAAAATCCACAATAACACGTCACCCCAGGGCGATTGCATAAATGACCGTTTGTGCAACTGATTTAGCGGTGAAGGACACTACGACCCGGCGTGTAATGTATTCCCCAGCAAGCGGGGTGAGCTACGTCAACGCTACCAGGATACTTAACCGGGTTTTACGTTCCTCTGCTCCCTAAACCCCATGTGCTCGTCGATCCGGGCACAGACACTGCCGAATGGCTTGGCCGCAGCAGCGTCAAGCCGAATTTTCAGGGTCATCGTCGAGCGTTCCACGCTGGGCTTCATCGCGATATCGCCCGTGCGCACGGTGCTTGCGTTCGGCTGGCGCTGCCAGACCACGCGCGAGACCTCTGGCCTTGACCAGCGCATACAGCGCCGGGATCACTATGAGCGTGAGTACAGTGGAGGACACCATGCCACCGACCATCGGCGCTGCAATGCGGCGCATCACTTCCGAACCGGTGCCGGTGCTCCAGAGAATCGGCAGCAGGCCGGCCATGATCGCGACCACCGTCATCATCTTTGGCCGCACGCGCTCCACTGCGCCCTCCATGATCGCTGCATGAAGATCGGCAGCCGTGGGCGCCACCCCCTCGGCAGTGCGGTGAGCGCGGATTGCGCTCCATGCATTATCAAGATAAATCAACATAATGACTCCGGTTTCCGCAGCGACGCCCGCTAACGCGATGAAGCCGACCGCCACCGCCACGCTCAGGTTATAGCCCAGCGCATCCATCAGCCAGATGCCACCGACTAGAGCGAACGGCAGCGACAACATCACAATCAGCGTTTCGGTAATCCGGCGAAAGTTGAGATACAGCAGCACGAAGATGAGGCCGAGCGTGAACGGGATCACCACGATAAGACGGGCCTTGGCGCGTTCCATGTACTCGAACTGGCCGCTCCAGGTGGCGTAGTAACCCGGTGCAAACGGCACCTGTTCGCGCACAGCGCGTTGCGCATCGGCCACATAACCACCGATGTCGCGGTCGCGGATATCCACGTAAATGTAGGCGGCGAGAAGGGCGTTCTCGGTGCGAATGCTGGGCGCGCCCTTGCTCAGCGAAACCGTCGCCACTTCACCGAGCGGCACCATCGCTCCGCCCGGAATAGGCACCAGCACGTTGGCGGCAATCGCCTGGGGATCGGCGCGCAAGTCACGGGGATAACGCACGTTGACCCCGAAGCGTTCGCGGCCTTCCACCGTTGTGGTGACCGTCTCGCCGCCGAGGGCGCTGGCGATCACGTCCTGCACTTCGCCCAGGGTGAGGCCATAGCGCGCCAGGCGGCTGCGATCAGGGTCGATGTTGAGGTAGTAGCCGCCGGTGATGCGTTCGGCGTAGGCGCTAGTCGTGCCGGGCACGGTGCGCACCACCGCTTCGATCTTCTTGGCCAGTTGTTCCAATTCGCCTAGATCCTTGCCGAACACCTTGATGCCGATCGGAGTGCGAATACCGGTCGAAAGCATGTCAATCCGCGCCTTGATCGGCATCGTCCAGGAGTTGGCGACGCCGGGAAACTGGAGCGCCGCATCCAACTCGGCGATCAGCCGGTCGAGCGTCAGGTCCGGTCGCCATTCGGTCTCGGGTTTGAGGTTGATGACGGTCTCGAACATTTCCAGCGGCGCCGGATCAGTGGCCGTCAGCGCCCGACCGGCCTTGCCAAACACCGACGCGACTTCAGGAAAGCTCTTGATAATCCGATTCTGCGTCTGCATCAATTCAGCGGCTTTCGTCACCGACAGCCCCGGCAGGGTCGCCGGCATATACAGCAGGGTTCCCTCGTTCAACGCCGGCATGAATTCGGAACCCAACCGGCTGGCCGGAATCCAGGTGACGCCGAGCGCGATCAACGCTGCGAGCAGGGTCGTCTTGCGCCAGCGCAACACCCCGGTAATGAGCGGTCGGTACGTCCAGATCAGAAAGCGGTTCAAGGGATTGCGATGTTCCGGCACGATCCGGCCGCGCACGAACAGCACCATCAGCGCCGGCACCAGCGTCACCGACAACAGCGCCGCGCCGGCCATGGCAAAGGTTTTGGTGAACGCCAACGGCTTGAACAGCCGGCCTTCCTGCGCCTCCAGGGTGAACACGGGCAGAAAAGAAACGGTGATGATCAGTAGGCTGAAGAACAACGCTGGCCCGACCTCCGTGGCCGATGCGATCAGAATCTCCACTCGGGGCGTGTCGGGCGCAGCGCGTTCCAGATGCTTGTGTGCGTTCTCGATCATGACGATGGCGGCGTCCACCATCGCACCGATGGCGATAGCGATACCGCCCAGGCTCATGATGTTCGAGTTCATGCCGAGCGCCTGCATCAGGATGAACGAGATCAGTACGCCGACCGGCAGCATCAGAATCGCGACCAGGGCGCTGCGCACGTGGAACAGGAACACGATGCAAACCAGGGCGACGATCAGGCTTTCCTCAAGCAACGTCCCCTTGAGGGTCTCGATGGAGCGATGAATCAGGTCGGAACGGTCGTAGACCGCTTCGACGCTCACTCCTTCCGGCAACCCGATGCGCAGCTCGGCGAGCTTGCTTTTCACCGCGTGGATCACATCGAGGGTGTTGGAACCGGCGCGAGCCACGGCGATGCCGCCCACCGCCTCGCCTTCGCCGTTGAGTTCGGTCAGGCCGCGCCGCTCATCGGGGCCGAGTTCCACACGGGCCACGTCGCGCAACAGGACCGGCGTCCCACCTTCGGCTTTCAGCACCAGTTGTTCGAGGTCTTCCAGGCCTCGCAGATAACCGCGCCCGCGCACCATGTATTCAGTCTCGGCCAGTTCCACCACGCGCCCGCCCACATCGGTGTTGCTGGTGCGAATCACCTCGGCGACTCGCGGGAGCGGAATGTTGAACGCCTGAAGCTTGCGCGGGTTGACCACCACTTGATATTGCTGGACGAAGCCGCCCAGGCTGGCGATCTCGGCCACGCCTGGGGCCTTGGTCAACTGGTAGCGAATGAACCAGTCTTGCAGCGTGCGCAGTTCCGCCAGAGTGCGTTGCGCGCCGAGCAGCACGTACTGATAGACCCAGCCGACGCCCGTTGCATCGGGACCGAGGCTCGGCGTGACGCCTCTCGGCAACCGCCCCGCCGCGAAGTTGAGATATTCCAGCACCCGCGAACGCGCCCAGTAGAGATCGACGCCATCCTCAAAGATCACGTAGACGAAGGACGCGCCGAAGAAGGAAAAGCCGCGCACGACCTTCGATTTGGGGACGCCGAGCATGGCAGTGGTCAGCGGGTAGGTCACCTGATCCTCGACGACCTGAGGTGCCTGGCCCGGTACGTCGGTATAGATGATGACCTGGGTGTCGGACAGATCGGGCAAGGCGTCCAGCGCGGTGTGAGCGATCGCCCAGATTCCGGCGGCGATCGTGAGCAGTGTGCCGAGCAGCACCAGGAACAGATTGCGGGCGGAAGCTTCGATGAGGCGTCCCAGCATGTCAGTGCCCCGCGTGATCGGGGGCCGCCGGCGCCTCTGTCGCGGGCGCGGGCGGCTGACTGCCGTGGGCGGAATGGCCGAACGCGCCCAGCGCCGCTTTCAGATTGCTTTCGGCGTCAATCAGGAAATTGGCGGCCACCACCACCCGCTCGCCTTCTCTAAGCCCGTCGCGGACCTCAACCATCCCCTCGCCGCGCCGACCGAGTTTCAGTTCGCGCGGCTCGAAACGACCTTCGGCGATTTCGACCAGTGCGACTTGCCGGGCACCGCTTTCCAGCGCGGCCGAGGCGGGAATCACCAGCACCGGATGGCCGTTGGAATCCGGGGCAAACTCGACCGAAGCGTACATGGCCGGCTTCAGGCGTCCGCCCGGATTGGCGAGTTCGACGCGCACCTTGACCGTGCGCGTCTGCGCTTCGAAGGTCGGATAAATGAAGGTGACGGCGCCGGTGAAAATCTCGCTGGGATAGGCGTTCACCGTAATGCGCGCCGCTTGCCCGATCCGCACCAGGGGCAGATCGCGCTCGAAAACTTCCGCGTGCAGCCATAACTTCGATAAATCAGCCAGACGATAGAGTTCCTCGCCGGGCATGAAGCGCATGCCAAGGACCGCTTTCTTTTCCATCACCACACCGTCGGCAGGGGCGCGCAGCAGGATCAACATGCCCGGATCGTGATCCCGGGTCCGGCGAAGCTGTTCGATCTGATCTTCCGGCACTTGCCAATTGCGCAAGCGATCGAGCGCCGCCTCGGCCAGATCGGACAGTCCGGCGTTGAGGGCCAAGCGGTACTCGTAATGCGCCGAGGCGAGTTCGGGGCTGTAGGCACTGGCCAGCGGCTCGCCGCGCCGCACCGTCTGACCAGTAATACTGACGTACAAACGTTCGATCCAGCCCTCGAAGCGCGGCGCGACCACCACTTCCCGGCGCTCGTCCAAGGTTAGCAAGCCGACGGCCCGCACCGTTTGCGCCAAAGCCATCCGACGCACGGGTTCGGTGCGCACACCGAGTTTCTGGATTTTTTCCGGAGTGAGCACCACTTGCCCCGCTGCACCAGCCTCATCGGCATACACAGGAATGTAATCCATGCCCATGGGGTCCTTCTTCGGCGCCGGCGAGGTATCCGGCAATCCCATTGGGTTTCGGTAGTACAGCACCTGGCCCTTGGATGGCCGTTCCTGATCGGGCGGCGGATCGGCAGCGAACGCGAGTGGAGAAAACCAGAGGCTCCCACTGAATAGAATGCTCAACGCCAGGGACGAAGCCATCCCCCTTAAGAACCTGTTCATTGCTCTTCTCCAACCAGGCGTTCGATTTCAGCCATTTGAATCCGCTGCTCCACTTGGGCTTTCAAGATGTTCACATTGGTTTGATAGATCTGGCGCAGGGCTTCGAGCAGGGTGGCGAAATCCACGCGCCCGGTCTGGTAGCTGGCCAGGGCTGATTTGAACGTCAGCCAATACTGCGGTTGCAGCTCCTGGGTCAGCAAACGCACCTGTTCCCGAGCCGCTTCCAGAGCGGCCAGCGCCTCCTGCACGTTCCCCCGGATTTGCAAGGCGCTCGCTTCATAGCGCATCTGCGCCGTCGCCACCTGCGCCGCTACTTCGCGTTCTTGCGATCGGCGGGTTTCCTGCCATAAGGGGATATTGATCGCCAGCATCAATTCCCAGCCGTCTAGGCGTTCCTCGCGCTGGATTGCCGATAACGCAACGGTCAGATCAGGATAGCGATTCGCCTGGGTCAGGCGCTGAGCGCGCCGGGCCGCCACGACTTGCTGGTCTTGGGCGAACAGAAGCGGGTTGGTTTCCAGGATTTGCTCGGTCAATGCGTCCAGTGAGGCAACGCCGGCGACCGCCGGCAGCTCGTGCGGTTCGGCCAAGGGTGCGTCGGGCGTGCGTCCCAGCAAGGCGTTGAGACGCGCGCCGGTGCGACGCTGCTCCGCTTGCAAGGTGATGAGCTCCGTGCGCAAATCGGTCTGTTCGGCCTGGGACCGGATCACGTCTTGTTGGGACGTGAGGTTGTTGGCGTAGCGTTCCCGCGCCAGATGCTCGATATCGCGCAGTAGATCCACGATCTCACGGATTACCGTCGCCATTTGAAACGCGAGATAGCGCTGAGCGAAGGCGGTTTTGATCTTGGCGCGCAGCTCGACTGCGGTCGCCTGCTGCAAGCCCCGGGACTGATCCGCTTCCGCCTCGGCGATTTTGCTTTTGAGGGCGCGCTTTCCGGCCAGAGGAAAAGCCTGTGAGACGGTGTACTTGACCGATCCCACCCGCTCTGGCGACAGGGTCGGATTATCGCGGGAAATATCCCGCCACTCCACGCTCAGCATGGGATCGGCCAACGCGCCGGCGGGTTGGATTCGTTGTTTGGCAGCCTCGACTTCATACTGCATCGCAGCCAGCTCGGGGTTGTGCTGTTCCGCCCAGGTCAACAATTCCTCGACCGTCGCGCCGAAAGACGATTGACCTGCGCTCAGGCGGGCGCCTGCTGCCTGGAGGGACGAGGGCAGCACGACCACGAGCAGCGCAAGAATGATCCATCGAGCGGGTGGTTCAGGCGCCCTGGCAGACTTTGCCACTGGCGCCCGCTTCAACCATTGGGTGAACTCTGGCAAATCCTCCGCATGCACCATGAAATCAAGGCCTCTATATGTGTTGGCGTTCACGCTTTGATGCGCCTGCGCCACGAAGCGGGATCAGACGCATTGCAGCGACGTCTCCTATTTCGAGTTCCATCCCCCCCAACGATTGGATTGAATGGCAGAAAAGGAGTGTTCATGATCGTGAGGATCGATCTTTGCCGTCCAGTCCCGGCCACTCCGATCTTGGTCGCCATCGTTATGATGACTGTTTTCGACGGCTGCCAGGGGAGGCGGACTGGCGTTACTGACGACATGTTGCGGGAAATCGCTGCTGCTGTTTTTGTAGCCGCCTTTCAAGGTGTCATCGGCGATGGCGGGTTGGAGCAAACCGACGGCCAAACCCAGGAAAACCGCTTTGCTGAAACTGTTCATGACTCATCTCCTGATAAACGATGGAAAAACTCATTTGTGCATGCTTCGTTTAGCAGGAGGTGTGCCATAATAAAAATTAATAAAAAACATTTACTTAAATGTAAATACCCGTAATTGGATTGAACGATTCATGCAGCCTTTTAACATTATGATTAAACAAGCGGCGCAAGCGCCGTTTACTCGTCGGTCGCCGACCGGAATCGAAGACACGCTCACGGTTAGACCGGGATAACGGTTGGCACGCCAGGCGTTGATTCTGTTGGGCGGCGGTAATGGCAGCGGCCTGATCCCGCAACTCCGGGTTGGCGCCGAGCGCTCGATCTGCCGCATCCGCCAGCGCGGCCGGTTTGGGCAAGGGAGGTAGCGCTACTTGGGCTTTGGCGGTTTCCGTCTTGGAGTTCACCGGGCTTCATCCGCGGTGGCGATAAACACATCGTCCACCTTGTTGATATGAAAATAGTGAGGTTTACTGGCGACCGGCAGATCATACTCGTCCAAGCCGGATTTTTGCAGCACATAAGCACGCATGATCACGTCATCGAGCGCAGCTTCGTCATTCTCCAGCCAGGCGCAAATGGTTGGATCGAGCGGCTGGAAAATATGAACTTCGCGGTGCCCGCGTTTCAGGACCGTGTAGACCAGAGGATCGTCGAATCCCATCAATTTGGCGTAACCCATGCCTTCGTACCACCGTGCTGCTTGCCCGACGCTGGACAGTACCTTCTTGCCATGACTCTTGTAAGCCGGGCCACGGGCAAAACGATTGCCTTTTTCCATCGCATAACGGCATGCAGCCTTCAGCGTGGTACCGATGCCGGTTTGTTGGGCGACGTCGTTCATCGGGAAGCCCTTATTTAATTCTACTTTGTCAGATTTATCTATTTGATTTATAGTCATAAAAAAGATAATCTAATTTTGATCAAAACACAAGATTCATAAGGTAGCGTATGAAACTCGGATGCCTCAAAAAAACTCGACCGCCTCTGCGGAAGTGGGATTGTTGGCCGGGATGGGTCAGCGGTTCCTGGACTTTTGTGATCGCTTCCAAGGGCATTTCCGCCAGCAGACGCGGACGGTCGAGACGGCGGCTCAGCAGTATGTTCAGGGATTGATCCAGGCGGAAACCAAGAACATGGAACGCATAGAAGAGGTCGTTCCAGAGACTGACCATCAAACGTTGCAGCATATGGTGAGCGAATCCGCTTGGTCCGAACGCGCGCTCCTCGATCAGGTGGCCCAAGATGCCAACCGGTTGTTGGGGGGGCATGAGGACAGCGCCCTGCTCATTGATGACAGTGGCGTACCCAAGAAGGGCACGCACTCCGTCGGGGTGGGCCGACAGTGGTGCGGTCAGTTGGGCAAAGTCGAGAACTGCCAAGTGGGGGTGTTTGCCGCGTTGAGTCGGGGCTCCGACGCGACGCTGATGGACGAACGATTGTTTTTGCCCGAAGACTGGACTGGTGATGCGGCGCGCTGTCAGGCCTTGGGCATTCCCAAGGCTCAGCGCAGCTTCCAGCGCAAAACCGACTTGGCTTTGGCCATGATCATCCACGCCCGTCAGCAGGGGATCGGTTTTGCCTGGGTGGGTTTTGATGGCTTCTATGGCAGTGATCCGGCCTTCCTGCGCGCCCTTGAGGCGCAAGGCGAGGTTTTCGTCGGGGATGTGCATAAGGACCAGCGGATGTACCTGGCAGATCCGCAACCGATCGTCCCACCGCCGGCGCATCCGCGCGGTCGCCCGCCGCGGGTGCTTCAGGCGCAGACCCCCGCCCTGCGGGTCGACCACTGGGTTGCACAACAACCCCCGAGCGCTTGGCAACCCGTGACCTTGCGGGATGGCACGAAAGGCGCGTTGCAGGTGGAGATGCTCCATCATCGGGTCTGGTTGTGGGATGGTGAAGAAGCCCAGGCGCGACCGTGGCACTTGATCGTGCGCCGGAAGGTCAAGACGCCGACCGAGATCAAGTACAGCCTGAGCAATGCCCCTGCCGACACCCCCGTCGCCCGACTGGCGTTCATGCAAGGGCAGCGGTATTGGGTGGAACGCGCCCTGCAAACCAGCAAACAAGACGTCGGGCTGGGTGACTATCAAGTCCGGGGTTGGCGCGGCTGGCACCATCACATGGCGCTGGTCATGATGGCGATGCTGTTCCTGCTGGAAGAACGTCAGCTTCACCAGCAGACTCGGCCGTTGTTGAGTGGCCGGGATATCCGCGCGTTGTTGAACCAGTTCTTGCCCCGGCGGGATACGACGCTGGAGGAGGTCCTCCGCCAGATGGAAGTCCGCCACCGCAAACGTCAGGCCGCTATCGATTCTGCCTATCGTAAACAACAACTTAACCAATAGTGACATGTGTTCTGACAAAGTAGAATTAATCAAGTAAACATTCACTCCCCTCTCCCGCAAGCGGGAGAGGGGTTGGGGGTGAGGGTAGCCCTTTCAAAGACTGACCCCCTCACCCCATACGCGCCAACTTAAGGGGGTAACAGATTGAAAGACATCTAAAAGGATGGCAGGCTCAAGGCTTCTTGACAAACCTGAGTGACCGGAGGACTGACCGCCATGAGCCTACCATTTGGAACTGTTGATACGACATTTGAAAGCTTCTTACAAGAACTGCCCGAGGACTATCAGGAACTGGCCCTTGAATTCAAAGCGTTCTGTCGGTCCCGCAAGATCAAAACCCCGGAGCAATTGATGCAAGTGGTGATGGGCTACTGCGGGATTGACGCGGTGCTGCGCGAGACGGCAGGGAGCTTCACCTTGCTTGAGGAGCGGATCAGCGATACGGCGATTCATCAGCGACTGAAAGCCTGTGTTCCGTGGGTGAAGGCCCTGCTCAGTCGGATGATGGGGGAAGTGTTCCAACCGGTGACCGAAAGGCACTTACGGTTTCTGATTGTCGATGGTTCGACGGTACAAGCCCCAGGCGCGAAGGGTACCGACTATCGATTGCACATCGCCATTGACCTGGTGCGGTTGCATCTGGTGCATATCAAAGTGACGAATGCACATGAAGGCGAGCATCTGGATCATTATCCGTTACAAGATGGGGATATCGTGGTGCTCGACCGGGGGTATAACCAAGCGCAAATGTGGATCGACCACGCAGATTGCGGGATCAGTTTGATCGTGCGTTACAACCCGCACAGCCTCAATCTCTATGCGGTCGGGGGCCAGAAAATCGAGGTCGACGCGATCCTGAGGAAGGCGACGACGGCGGAAGTCTGCCTCCCGGTGCAGGTGCGCAGCAGGCAGCGAGCATTCATTCAGAGTTACCTGCATGCGCGGCGCTTGCCGGCGGCGCAAGCGGCGCAAGCGCGGTGCCGGGCGCGGACGGAAGCCCGCAAGGAGGGACGCACCGTCCAGCAACGGACCTTGACCTTGGCCGAGTGGGTCTTGCTGTTCACGACCTTAGCGCCCGAGGGGTTGCCCACCGAGACCGTGATGGCGCTCTACCGGGTTCGCTGGCAAGTAGAACTGGCGATCAAACGATTGAAAAGCATATTAAATATAGATCATCTCCGGGCCAAAAAGGACAGCGTACTGGCCGATGGGTATCTGCATGGCAAGCGGCTTTATGCCTGGGTGATTGAGAAACGCCTGGGGCGACGGTGTGGTCTGGATTGGAATCGGTTGGATCAACCGCGCCGGGCGACCCCGTGGCGCGTGGTCAAACTCTTGCAACAAGAATTAACGAGTGCCATCAGTGGGGTGCGTCAGTGGGATTTCCGTCGCTGGGCAGAAGCCCTGAAAGTGATGCAGGAACGTCCCCGGCGGCGGACCCTGCAGACCGTCCCAGAACGAATCTGCCAATTAATCGCCAACTGTCAAGCCCAGGGAGTCAGCAATATCTGAAGGGTTAGGCTTAAGTTGGCGCGTATGCCCCCTCACCCTAACCCTCTCCCATAAATGGGGAGAGGGAACTGAACGGTTACGAATTCGCCAGACTGGATCACCATGGCTCTGAAGATGGAACTCCATGGTCTAGCAGATTGAGAAATGAGTGGCATTGTTGAATCCGACTCCAGGCGTCAGCGAGCAGCTGTCGCCGGTCGTGAGGCGAGCCGGAAACGATGAGTGACCCTCATATTGTGTCGCCGTTTTCCCGCCACCCCAAGAACTTGCAAAGGAGCCGGCGGGAGGTGGCGCTTGGGGTTTGCTTGTGTAGGCGGCATTCGGCATCGGTCCATCCCTCGTCCAATCCAAACCGCGGTCATTGAAGGATTCCGCTACTGCGGAAGTCATACCGGAGAAACCGACGATCAAAATGAAAGTTGAAACAGCAAGCTGCGTTTTCATAGCTATTCCTCCAAAATCCAAATAACGGTTAGGGCCAGACAGTACCGACAGATCCGGTTATCTCGCCGTAACCGCCCGGTCTTGCGCGCTTAATACTTCCCCGTCGACCAATCCCGGCCGCTCTGGTCCTGACCACCCTCGTTATGATGGCTGTTCTCGGCGGCTGCGGGAGAACGCGGACTGGCGCTACCGACCACATCCTTCGTCCAATCCCGGCCGCTCTGATCCTGGCCGCTATTGTTATGATGGCTGTTCTCGGCGGCTGCAGGAGAACGCGGACTGGCGCTACCGACCACATCCTTCGTCCAGTCCCGGCCGCTCTGATCCTGGCCGCCCTCGTTATGATGACTGTTCTCGGCGACTTTATAGCCGCCTTTCAAGGTGTCATCGGCGATGGCGGGTTGGAACAACCCGATGGCCAAACCCAGGAAAACCGCTTTGCTGAAACTGTTCATGATTCATCTCCTGATAAGTGATGGAAAACCCCGTTTATGCGTGTTTAATATAGCAAGAGATGTGCCATAATAAAATTTATTATAAAACAAATAATTAAATATAGATAGCGGCGATTGGATTGAACGATTCATGCAGCTCTTTACCATTTGATTAAATCACTATCTCCAGGCGATACGAGCGTCCTTCATCCATTCAGAGTTTGGATCATGACCCTCGGCAGCGTCAGCCGAAAACAAACGCCATGAGAACTGGATTCGATCAATTCCAGTTCGCCACCGTGTGCACGGGCAATATCATGGCTGGTGGCGAGGCCGAGGCCGTTGCCACCCACCTTTACCGAACTGACAAAAGGCTCAAACAGGCGAGCGCGGGCCGCTTCGGGCAGGCCGGGACCGTCATCGGCAATATCGATGGTCCAGTCAGCAGAGGCGAGACGCGCCGTGAGGCTGGCCTGTCCGGCACCGGCTTCGCGGCTATTGACGAGCAGGTTGCCCAACACACGGGCCAGCCGGTCGGGATCACCGCTAATCGTCGCCCCGCTCGGGACGTCCACGGTCACCTGAAACTCCGGCGGTCGAGCCGCAGCAGCGGCAGCCTGCGCGCAAAGCGCGGCCAAATCAATGCGCTCGCGCTGTGTAACTGGCGATTCGCCGCGCGCCAGATCGAGGGTGCTGGCGCATAGATTCACCGCCCGCCGCACCGATTGCGCCAATAGCTCGGTCAGTTGCCGACTGCGTGGATCGGCGGCATCAGCCAGCCGGGCGGAGGCAAATGATACGGTGGCCAGAATGCTCTTCAAATCGTGGTGGATGCGTGCTACCGCACCGCCAAGGGCTGCTAGCCGGGTTTCGCGTTTTAAGGCGGCTTGTACTTCCGCTTCCATCGCGGCCAGCGAACGCTGTAACTCACCAATTTCGTCGGCCCGAGCAAGTGGTTGCAGGGGCAGCGCGTGGTAGGGATCGGCGTGGAAAATCGCCAATTGCGCTGTCAAGCGCTCAATCGGCCTCAGAACCAAACGCATCAATCCGAGTTGCACCAGACTGGCGGTGAATAGCGAAATGGCCACCGACAAGAGCAGCGCTTCAACAGCTTGGCGGCGCATCGCTCGTTGCAGCGCTACGGCATCGAGCGTGACGGCGATCCACACGCCCCGCTCACCGGGTGGCGCGCCGCTCACTCGTAGCCAACCGTGGCCATTGTCGAACAGTGCTTGTAAGGTGCGGAACAGACGCTGTCCCAGTGGTTCCTGACTGAGCATAATGTCGCGCTCAACGGGAGCGGGCGCGCCCAGTCGCAGCTTAACGCCATCGAATTGCAATTCGATGCCGATCAAATGCGCCTGTTCGAGCAGCATCGCTTGTTGATCGGTGGTCAAGGTTCCGCCTGCGCGAAGCGCGATCGTCGCCATATAGGCATCGATCAGGCGGTGTTCAAGATAATCGGTGCGAAAGGCGATTAGGCCGGGCAGATGCACCAGCACGCCGCAGGTTGTGACCAGTGCCGTGACCAAGAGAAAAACGCGCTGGGATAGGCGCGACGGTCGCGTCACGGTCAATCCTCGGTATGAGCGCGCGGGCGCAGACCGTAGCGGTCGAGCTTGCGCTCCAGCGCGGGCCGCGAGATGCCGAGAATAGCGCAGGCGCGGCCTTTGTGGCCGTTGGTTTCATGCAGCGCGTTGGCGACCTGTATCGCTTCCAGTTCATCGAGCGCATAAAGTCGGCCGCTGGGATCACGGAAAGCGTTCGGCGGCGCGGCGGTGTCTGGTGGCGCGGCAATTCGAGCGTCCAGCAAATCCACAGTCAGCACCGGGCCGCGAGCGTGCAGCAGAGCGCGGGCCAATACATTATCGAGTTCACGCACGTTGCCTGGCCAGTCCCGCGCCCGTAGTCGTTCTTCAGCATCCGGCGTCAGCGTCACCGCTGGCCGGTCGAGCCGACGGCAAGCGCGGGCCAGCAGGTGGCGGGCCAGCGGCAGGATATCCTCGCGCCGCTCGCGCAGCGGCGGAACATGCAGCGTGACGACCGCGAGGCGGTACAGCAGATCTTCGCGAAATCGCCCAGCGGTCACTTCGGTGAATAAATCGCGGTTGGTCGCGGCCACGATCCGGGTGCGAGTCGTTAGCGTCTGCGTGCCGCCTACCCGCTCGAACACGCCCTCCTGCAAGACGCGCAGCAGCTTGGCTTGCATGGTCGGCGGCAATTCGCCGACTTCATCAAGAAACAGCGTGCCCTCGGCAGCCTGCTCGAACTTGCCGGGTTTGGCGGCGTGGGCGCCGGTAAAAGCGCCGCGTTCATGCCCGAACAGCTCCGACTCAAGCAAGGTTTCGACCAGCGCGGCGCAGTTGACGGCGACAAACGGACCACGTCGGCCGCTGTAAATGTGCACCAACCGCGCGATCACTTCCTTGCCTGTTCCGCTTTCGCCAGTGATCAACACCCGGGTATCGCTGGGCGCGACCCGAGCCAAAGTCTTGCCGATTTCCAGCAACGCCCGGCTTGCGCCGACCAGGGTCCGCAAGGGCGCATCGTCGATTTCGGTTGCGCGCGTGGCGCTCGCCTGGCGGGTGGCAAGGGCACGGTCGACCAAGCGCTCCAGTTCGGCAGGTTCGAACGGTTTGGGCAGCCAGTCGAAAGCGCCGGCGGCGATGGCCTGCATGGCGCGTTCGACATCGCGCCCACCGGTAATCAAAATCACCGGCAGGTGCGGATCGAGCTTGAGCAAGCGGCTGAGCAATTCGACCCCGTCGCCATCCGGCAACTGCACGTCGAGCAGGATTACATCGAAAACCGCCTTGATCGTTGCGGTCAGGCCAGCCGCGCAGTCATGCACACCCGTGACCCGCCAGCCACGGTCCTCAAAATGTGTGCATAGCGCGAGATTCAGCGCGGCATCGTCATCGATGACTAGTAGGCATGGGGGCATCAGCGTTCCTTTTCGGGTTCAACGTCAACGTCAGTTTGAAAGGCTTCAAGGACAGGGCAGGGTTCGGCGGGTTGGCCGTGGGCGCAATCGGCGATGCGCTCGATCAGCACTCGGCGCATGGCCTGCAAATCGGTAATGCGCGCATCCAGGTCAGCGACCTTGATCTCGGCCAGAGCGCGCGCCTGATCTCGATCCCGGACCGTGTCCAAAGCAAGCAGTTGCGTAATTTCATCCAGTGTGAAACCCAGCCGCTGCGCCCGGCGGATAAAGCGCAGCCGGTTAAGATCAGCCTCTGTATAGCGGCGAATCGTCCCGTACTGGCGTTCCGGCGTCGCCAGCAAACCACGGCGTTGGTAATAGCGCACAGTCTCGACATGGACATCGGCGGCCTTTGCCAGTTCGCCCACCGTCAGTGCAGCGGATTTTTTCATGCTTGACTCCGTACTCAGGTACGGAAGTAAACATATCTTATCAAGTCTTCATTAACCAGGAGGATATCTGATGAACACGCACGAACATTCCTGCAAACACGACCATCACGCCGCTAACGCCCACGATCGACCGGCGACCCATTCTGCGAAATCGGCGCTCAAGACGCCGAATCCGTCGCCAGGGACGATCTACACCTGCCCGATGCATCCCGAGGTGCGTCAGGAAGGGCCGGGTAGTTGCCCAAAGTGCGGTATGGCTCTGGAGCCGGAAGGGATACCCGCGTCCGCAACCAGGACCGAGTATACCTGCCCCATGCACCCGGAAATCGTGCAAGACGAGCCGGGCAATTGTCCCAAATGCGGTATGGCTCTGGAACCCCGGACCGTGACGCTTGAAGAAGAGGAAAACCCGGAACTTAAGGACATGACCCGGCGGTTCTGGATCGGCGCTGTGTTGACGATTCCCTTGGTGATCATCGCCATGGGCGAATTCATACCGGGCGTCTCCTTCGCCTGGTTGGGCTTGCCCCGCGCCATGGGCTGGCTGGAACTGACGCTGGCCATGCCGGTCGTGCTGTGGGGCGGCTGGCCTTTCTTCGTCCGGGGTTGGCAGTCCCTGGTCAACCGCAGCCTGAACATGTTTACGCTGATCGGCCTGGGCGTGGGGGTGGCATTTATTTACAGTCTCATCGCGGTCCTGTTCCCGACCTTGTTCCCTGCTTCGTTTCGCGACGCGCATGGCGAGGTCGCCGTGTATTTCGAAGCGGCGGCGGTGATCGTGACCCTGGTGTTGCTGGGACAAGTGCTGGAATTGCGGGCGCGTCAGCAAACTGGGGCCGCCATCAAGGCACTGTTAGGACTGGCGCCCAAGTCCGCCCGCCGGATCGAAGCGGATGGCGGCGAAGAGGATGTGCCGCTGGAGCAGGTTCATCCTGGCGATCGGTTGCGGGTCCGACCCGGTGAGAAAGCGCCGGTCGATGGCGTCGTGCTGGACGGCCATAGCAGTGTCGATGAATCCATGGTCACGGGCGAGCCAATCCCGGTGGAGAAAAACCCTGGCGACAAGATCATCGGCGCCACAGTGAACGGTACCGGTAGTCTGATCATGGAAGCGCAACGGGTCGGCGCGGATACCCTGCTGTCGCAAATCGTGCAGATGGTGGCGCAAGCCCAGCGCAGCCGCGCGCCCATTCAAAAACTGGCCGATCAAGTCGCCGGCTACTTCGTGCCGGTTGTCGTCGCCACTGCTGTGCTTACCTTCATCGTCTGGGCAATCTTCGGGCCGCCGCCGGCCATGGCCTACGCCCTGATCAACGCCGTGGCGGTGCTCATTATCGCCTGTCCGTGTGCGCTGGGTTTGGCGACGCCTATGTCGATCATGACCGCGACCGGCAAGGGCGCCACGATTGGCGTGTTGTTCAAAAACGCCGAAGCGATCGAAGTGCTGCGTCAAATCGACACCTTGGTGGTGGACAAGACCGGCACCCTGACCGAAGGCAAACCCAAGCTGGTGGCGGTTACCCCCGGCCCCGATCTGGATGAAGCCATGCTCTTGCGATACGCCGCCACCTTGGAGCGAGGCAGCGAGCATCCGCTGGCCGCCGCGATCGTTAAAGGCGCTCAGGAACGCGGCATCGCCCTTGGCCATGCCGAACAGTTTGCCTCGATCACCGGCAAGGGCGTAACCGGTGAGGTGGATGGCCGTACGGTCGCCTTGGGCAACCGCGCCTTGCTGCAAGAACTGAACATCGATCCGGGGACGCTCGATCAGGCGGCGGAGCAGCAACGCGCGGAGGGTCAGACTGTGATGTTCGTGGCGGTGGACGGGCAGGCTGCCGGTTTGCTCGGCGTCGCCGATCCGATCAAGGACACCACGCCGGGCGCGATTCAGGCGCTGCACGCTGAAGGATTGAACATCGTCATGCTGACCGGCGACAACGAAACCACCGCCCGAGCGGTTGCCCGAAAGCTGGGTCTGGATCAGGTCATTGCCGGGGTGTTGCCCGATCAGAAGGCGGATAAAGTCAAGGCATTGCAGCAGGAGAGTCGAAAGGTGGCGATGGCGGGCGACGGTGTCAACGATGCCCCGGCCCTGGCGCAAGCGCAGGTTGGCATCGCCATGGGCACCGGCACGGATGTCGCTATGGAAAGCGCTGGCGTGACCTTGGTCAAAGGCGATCTGAACGGGATTGTCCGCGCCCGGCAACTCAGTCGCGCGACGCTGCGCAACATCCGCCAGAATCTGTTTTTCGCGTTCATTTACAACGCGCTGGGTGTGCCGGTGGCGGCAGGCGTATTGTATCCCTTCTTCGGCATTCTCCTTTCGCCCATGATCGCCGCCGCGGCCATGAGCTTTAGTTCGGTGTCAGTCGTGTTCAATGCCTTGCGGTTGAATCGGGTGCGGCTGTGATGGCTCGACCAGTGCGCCCAAGGACTAGTGCGGGTTGAGGGAGCATGATGTCGTGGTTGCAACCCAACAGGGCCGATCGGCCCAGAACTAGAGAAGCTGTCACGAGCCGCCATATGCGCTTTTCCTAATATTTCGTGTACGTGGTGACGGGGCTGCGCTCCCGCTACACTTCCAATTCGAGTTTCCAAGCACACGAGAACCCTTTACGGCGGTGGTGACGTGAAACAGCACTGGGACGATCTAGCCTTCGCCGAGCACTGGTCGCTAAGCGATGACGAGCTTCCCCACAGAACCGGTCCCGACCCCAGGGGATTGGCCAAAACGACCTGAAGCGGTACCCTGTTTTCATGCACAACGCGCACGTTCCCATCCGCTTCTTCCCGGCCGCTGACCAGGTTACGGCCGAAAGGGCCGACCCGGAAAGGGCGACCCTGGCCGCGCAAACCGTCAAGACCGAGGCCCTGCCATGACGTCCGACCGCATTCGCCAATGGCATCGCCTGTTCGGCATTACCCTGACCGACGTGTTTCGCGCGACCCCGTGGCGGGTGGAACTGGAAAAGGAACTGGCGTTGCAAAGCTAACTGCTGGACGTGGTGATCATCGAGCAGGCCACCGGGGAACCGGCGTTATCACCGCCCGGCTGGGAACTGCCCGAGGGCCTGGAGGGCCTGCGCGCCCATAACTTGCTGACCTATAAATCCCAGCACGAAGCGCTGGACCCCTGGGCGCTGGATGAACTGATCGGGCATTACGTGAACTACCGGAAACTCCTGAGCCGGGGCGCGCCGTTGCCACCGGAAGCCGACTTCCAACTCTACGCGGTCGCCACCCGGTTTCCGCAGGGACTGGCGGCGCAGGTCCCGCTAATCCCCACCGCGTGGCCCGGAGTGTTCGATGTCCTCTGGGGCACGCACCCAGTGCGCTTGATCGTCCTCAGCGCCATTGACCGTCACCCGCGCAACGCCGCCTGGGAACTGTTCAGTGTCCAGCAGGATCGGATTCGGCATGGCGCGCAGCATTATCCCTGGCGGCATACCGGCGCACGGGAACTCTTGCAGCAATTGTATCTCGTTTACGTTTTGGAGGAACCGAGCATGGCTTACACGATGGACGAGTTCATTCGCGAAGCCCACCAGGACTTGTTACAGCGTCTGACGCCCGAGGAACGGCAGGCGTTCCTCAATCGGCTCGACCCCGACGAGCGTCTGCGCGGCTTGGGGCCGGAAGAACGCCTACGGGGCTTGAGACCCGAGGAGATTCTGCAACATTTCTCGCCGGAAGAACGCCTGCGCGGCCTGGGGCCGGACGAGTTACAGCAACTGAAAGACTATTTAAAGCGCTTGAATTGAAGGCGCGCCATCGGCGGCAATGCGGATCGGTGCCTTCCTGAAAAAAGCATTTCTATTAAGACCGGATCAGGCCATTTCCCATTGAAGGGGACACTTCGGCAGGCATAACCGGGTCGAACGGGGGCGCCACGCGCCATCACGACCGCCGCCCCGGGCGCGTCAATCCCGCCCGTTCCAGCAGCCAGGTCTCGCGCGGCAACACCAGCGGCGTGGGTGCTGCGGGGTCTTTCAGCGCCGTCAAAGTCGGTTCGCCGGGCACGCCGATCTTGCCGACCTCGCGCAACAACCGATAGACGTAGCGCAGCCAGTGCGGCAGGCTTTGCTCCGCAGGACACACCGCCTGATCAGGGTTTGGCCGCAACGCCAGAGCGGCGCTCAGCACGG
>Ga0209607_1000861_pt1 | contig 25880 bp, 28 predicted proteins | sample AD_UKC117_MetaG_FD_184413 | JGI IMG/M metagenome (GOLD analysis project Ga0209607, IMG submission 184413) | Active sludge microbial communities of municipal wastewater-treating anaerobic digesters from Hong Kong - AD_UKC117_MetaG (SPAdes)... | ecosystem: Engineered > Bioreactor > Anaerobic >... | reverse complement strand
ATATTCCCATTATATTCAAGTTTATTAGTTAAAGTTACTAACTCACTACCTTTATTCAATGTCCAAGTAAAATCAGGTCTATTACAGTCAGTACCCCTACCTTCAACAAAATAAACTACCTGTGTACCATTTAATCTCTGTTTTAAAGTCAAATTGACTTGCACCCACGCCTGTACTTCTGCAATAGTAGGATTATTAATATCTGCAAAAACAGTACTTACATCAGCTACTTTATCATTAATACATATTCTTTCCTCATACCAATCACATTCACATATAGTAAGCAAATTAATATCCCCAGTATAAGGAGTATCATCACTATTTACAAAAGTAACTATTCCCTCAATTTCTTTTCTAAACACAGGATTTCCTGCTGGATCACACAATAAGTCAATACTATCATCTCTAATGGTCTTCAATTCACAATCGCCAGAATCTTGTTTAACAAGTACCTTGTCAGTGGTTAATGTATAATCTCCATTATCTGCTACATTAGATAGTGCTTGACACATATCAAATGTAATAGTATATGTTGTACTACCATCAGGATTTACTGTTGGAGTAACTGTTATTCCAGATAATGAGTCTGATTCTACCTTACTTATTAGTGTTTTAAAATCAACTAAAATTGGATTTGTACCATCACTCTCTGTAATAGTTAAAATGAAATTTGTTGCATCCCAACTTGTTTGGCCATCTACCAAACTAATCTCTAATGTTGTTATCCAATTAGATATAGTCTCTAAAGCAGTTTGAAGATCTGTCCCAGAAGGTATAGTCTCAACTAGCCCTGTATTTGGATTAGTAATGTTTATATCTTGTTGTGTTACTACACAATCATTAATTATTTGACAAGTAATTTTTACTCCACCGTCAGAACCAGCTACTGCTACATTATCTATATCCGCAGATAATAAATTATGAATCGTACTAGTTCCATCTGGATTTAGTATAGTTAATACACCATTACTATATGTTAAACAACATCCATTAATAGTGTATGTAATACTCCCATCTGGATTATTTACTGATGTTATTAATACGTTATTACCAGCAGTTATAGTATTACTAGGAACTGTATTTGTATCTACTGTAAATACTGTACTTCCATCAGGAGATGTAAAAGTGTATGTATTATCGCCATTATCAACAATATCCCAGTTTCTATTATCAATAGTAAACGTTGTGCTACCATCTGGTGATGTAAATGTATAAGTATTATCAGCATTATCTATTACATTCCACCCAGAAAATATAAAAGGATCAGATAATATCCCAGTACCACCAGTTGTTACTATAGTTAGCTCATCTGGTTTATAATATTCATGCCCTGGTATTTCAAATGTAGATACAATTGTATTATCTACTACATTAATAATATTAAACTCCCAATTACCATTAGGAAGTACTTGAGAAAATTCAATTCTAGTATCTGTATCAGTTACTATTGGTGTAACAACTGATTCTACCCAAGTACTACCATCCCATGTATAAATAACCATTTTATCATCATACAGTACAGTATGAGTATCTCCTTTAATTGGAGTTTGAGGATATTGTGGATCTGTAACACCATAAGTGCCTTCAATAGTTATTGCTGTTCCTGTAAAACAACAATTCTTAGATTTTATAAATACTGGTGTACACTTTGTATATGACATTCTATTATGTTTTATTAATTAGTAACTAAATCAGTAACTAAAGTATCTGTATTATCTCTATATTCTAATTTGACCGTAATATCTCCTGGAACTCCATTCCATTCCTTTTGATACCATGTCTTACTATAATTGTTATCCACATGACTGCCAATATTAAATTTTAAAAACCCAGCTAAAAGTCCAGAACCTAATACTGATGTATTTAATTCACTATTACCAGATGTAAAATAAGAATTTATAATATTAGATTTAAAATCATTTGAAACTACAAATCTTAAAGCGTAATTATTAATAATATTATTTTTAAAATGACCAAAAACATATATATCTTGTAATAGACCCCCATTATTCTTATCAAAATAACCTAAGCATCCTTTAAAAAAAGATGACCCTATATTATTTGTGTATGTACCTATAGATCCATCTATTGCATGATTACAATTATATATAGTGCAAATATTCCTTGCGGAATTTCCTGTACCAAGCAACATATATTGACTGACAGATTTAAAAGTATTATTAGAAAAATCTAAAACACCTCTGGCATGAATAATATTATTACGACATTCTAATAAAAATACATTGTTAAATAAATCTATTATATTGCTGTTAGATTGGTCATTATACCATCCAACATTAATTTCCACATTATGGTAATATTGTGGAGTTATAGATATATTTGAGAAAATAGTATAATCTGTATATGAAATAGGGTTAGCATTAATAATTAATAAATTTCTATCACTACCTACACCCGTCATACCATCTTCTTTAAAAAACATAAAATCACCATTTTTAAAGAAAGATATCCTTCCCCAAGAATCCTCATCTATCAGTAAATTACCTTGATTATTTTCAAGAAGAGATACATATAAATCATCCCCATCATTAACTACTTCTAAAAAATTAAATGTATCTATTTCATTATATGGATTATTATGTCCAACAGCCCATCTTCTATATAATACATTTCTCCAATCTAAAGGAGCATTTATTCTTTTGTTTGTATCTATTCTTTTATAAATATATCCTTTTGTTGATCCAGTTATTTTAGTAGAATCATTAACAGGATTATAATAAATAATATCATCTGGATATGTGGTAGAATATGCAATAGGTTCTAATTCATTAGTTCCCATAGCTGTTATTAGTAATGGCTCTATTGGTCCAGTATTAATATCAGTAGTATTCGTTATTTGATGTACTGTTTGATAATCAATAAGTAAATACTTTTTACCTGGGATTAATTCACTATCAGTAATTAAGTTTTGTAATTCCGCATAGGTAACTTCTTGATATATTTCTACATTTAATGGAGAAGCAACTGTACCATCTCCCTCAGAAATAGAAGTTGAAGAATGTTGTATTACTTGTGTTCCCCAATCATCCCCTAATGCTGTAATATTAGCACTAACTACAGGATTCTGAGGATCTGTATTATCTACAGTTATGTTATCCCCCTCTACTATACTTTGTATTCCTGTACTAGTTCCACAACAATAATTTTTAAAACAATGTACTACCCAATCCCCTGTATTTTCACTAATTGAATTATAATTGGTTGTTAGAATACCATTGTCAAATAACACAATATGGATATCACCATCTTCAGGGTTTTCAGGGTAAGTAACTAAATTCTCAAAGAGTTCAGGGTCATAATCCCCCACTACACATTCAAAAGTTGTTTTAGTATCTTTTGTTTCATCACAATTTAGTGGTATTCCAGAAGTAGTGTCCCCATTACCATTTTTTATTACCGTCCAACAATACTCATCTATTACTAAACCAGGGTATTGGTCTTGTAAAACAATTTTTTGCTCCTGGGTTAATTCACCACACTCTACTTGTTCTATAGTGTGGTTGAATATATCTTTACTTTTTAATATTGGTCCTATTTGATATGTACCACTACTACATTCAGTTCTATCTACTCCGACATTGCAAAATATAGTATAGCTAATTAATACAGGTAATGTAGGGTCTATATATGATATAGTAGCATTAGGTAAATCACCTAATAACTCCCCATTTTGAATATTATCTAATTCAAACTCTGTCTCCCCATGTGTACATGGTGTTACAAAATCTAGTAAATTAAAACAGATACATCCATTTTCAATATCAGAACCCCCACATGCGGGTGCACATGTTGTTGTATTGACTGTTTGTATGTATGTATTATTACTAAGGTCTAACTCTGGCTGGTTTGCATTTCCAGTGGCGGTATTAGTAAAAGGGGCTTGTGTTATATCAATAACCTTTACAGTAAGTTTTAATACAGCACTTTCTTTACCTAATAATTTCCCAACATTCCAAATACCAGTAATAGGGTCAAAAGTACCCTTACTAGCTGTGTGTCCTATATATTGTGTACCTAAACTGCTAGTATCAGTTACAACTACATTATTTATTGTATATGGTGATAAATTTCTTGCGGGTATTTCCCATACAATTATATCTCCATTTCTACTTACTAAATTCATTTCTTTTAAATATTAATTTCCAACTAATAAACCAGAATCACCTATAAATGTAGATGCATCTTTAGTAATTTCTAAATCTACTACTACTGCTTCACAATTTCCATTACACTCATTACAAACTTCATTATCACCGCAAAGTACACCGTTACACATATCAGATATATATAAACTAATAGAGCCATAGTCTGAATAGACATGGCAATCATCAATTTTGCATACAGCATAAAATTCTATATAAACCTTATCGTATGCTTTCCCAGTACCGTTTGTTTTTATTGTTATGCCAGTTTTATCTATAGATAAGATATCAGCATACTCTGATTCTTTCACTATTTTAAACACAGGTTCGTCACAAGGGAAGTCAAAACAATCAAATGGTATCTTAACTTCTTGGTCACATGGCCCCACTTTTTGATCACATTGGTCAGCTGTAATATGGCCTAATGACATGCATTTTGGTACTTTTCCTGGTGGTACTATTTCAGTACACGGTGAACTATTTTTGATAATATCACCAAAACAAGTGCAACAGATATTTTCTGACATTTCTTAAAGATTATTTACAACTGCAATGACAGTGTAGTTTTTCAAATTCTCTTTCTACTATTTTATACAATTCTTGGGCTGTATTCTCATTCCCCAATCTCGTATTTACCTCTATTTGGTCTATAAGGTTTGATAACTCTAACGCTTTATTTAATTTATTTTTATCCCCTCCTATGTTAGAGATAAAATAGTCTAGCTTACATTTTAATGTACAGGTAATGGCAAAATTTCTTGAGTAAATTATTCCACAAGATTCTGTTTTAATACAGTAAATACCATCCTCTATACAAGCTCCACAATTTAGTAACTCTTTATCTAAAACAGTTGTACTAGCAGCATTTAATTCTATTTTTAAATTACTTTTGTTTGGTGTAGTTATTGTGACATCAAATTTAGTTGGTATTATATAATTATCATCTACCATCCAATTTGAAACATCATTGACTATTAAAGTTTTACAATCTAATGATTCTGTGTATATATCAAAAGATTGTGCGGTATCTTTTATGCAGTGACATTGTGTCATTTATAAATAAAAATTTTTTATTTTTATAGAGAATCTTTGTACAAATTAATAGCTGCTTTAAGTTCCTCTTCTGTACCAAATACTAGTACACCACCGTCATTCCAAAAATAATCTTTCCCTCCGCCTGATATATCTAAAAGTTTTCCATGTGGAAAGCATTCACAATCTATAAAAAAACAATCACATTTGTCACCCTTTAGGGCTAACATAAAATCTTGGTGATTGACGCTTGATTTTTTCTTTTTAAAAAACATATTTTTATTTTTATTAAATGAAGGTAGGACTATTAAGCCCTACCAACACATAGACCGATGATTAAATAAAGGACGAGTATAAGGGCTTCCTATGGATTAGGAAGCACCTCATTTCCCTCACAGTCAATACTTGACAATACTTTACATTGTGTGGGTACTAACTCTAATATTTTTTTGTTCAAATCTACTAGGGCTGTTTTAGTTGTGTCATCATTTTGAGGCACATGTATAAAACCCTCTAAAAATAAATTCTTAGCTATAGATCCAAAACTTGCATACTCTTCTTTAGCTCTAAATGTCCAGTAGAAAGAACAATAAGACTTGTTACAATCTGCTTTTATAGCTTTTCTCAATCTTGAGTTCTTATCTGGCAATCCTAACCATCCACTTCTACTATCCCCTTGCTCAAAATCAAATCCTTCTCCTCCAGCTCTTTGAGAAAATTCTAAAAACTGTATTTGACTACCAAAATTTGATGGTTGTTGACCTTCTAATAGGGTTGCTTTTTTACTCCATCTATTATCAAATGCACCAGATGGTGATATAATATCAAATCTAACAATACTTCTTCCGTAGAATTGGAGTGGTTGATTTAATTCCCAACAATTACAAGGGTATGTATCTTGTTTAGCTATTGCTGCAATACCACAACTAGGTGTAGTTGTTTCCTCATTAGTTCCACATTGCTTACAAACTCCACTTGAAACAAAGTCAGGGAATTGATTAATAGCATCTGTACACTCTGTTAATCCAGCTATTTCAAAAGTTGGATCACAAGTATTAACAAATATTTGGAATGGACAACATTTCCCTTCACCTCTTGTTAATATAGCTCTACCAGAGTGTCTTCCTAATGTGTCTCTAAATGTTTGATTTATTAATTCTACAGCAGCATCCATTTGGGATACCAATGTTTGAGTATTATTACTAGGGTTTAATAAATCAAAATTGTATGCTACACCATCTATTGTATATGTGGTTAATGCTGTTATTGCATTACATTCTGTACATTCTGTACCAACTTCTGGTGAAATACAATATGATTTCCAACCATCAGTATGTAGTTTGAAAAACTCTACTCCCAAGTCTCTTCCCCAACCATTTGGAGATGTGTGTGGGTATGGCTCTCCATCTGAACCAAATTTATTCTCTACCTCTCCGTTCAACGCATCCACAAGACCACATACAACTTCATCACATGTTACTTCTTGTGGACAACCATTACATGAGCCACAATCAGGTGTAAAACTAGCTACAATTTCCTCGTAAGCTTTAAGAGGATTATCTGAGAATGATAAAGTACTATTGTCATACACTTGTACAACAGCAGTGATTGTATCACAACTTACACACTCTGGATATATAGCTTTAATCTCTGGTACAGCACACTTTGGGCCATACGCATCAAGAGTATCAAATGTACATCCTTGAATAAATCCTGGGGATAGTTCTCTAATAGTCTCAACTACTCCATCACCATCACCATCATAACCGACTCCTATGTGTATTTCATATAGGTCTTGTACTGTTAAATCAGCTGGCTCTATTGTTAATGGAATATCAGCACAATCAGCATCACCTACCCACATTACTAATCCTTGTGGTGGTACGTTGTAAAGCTTCTTATAGCCATCTCTGGCTGTTTTTACTAGTCTATAGAGTGGTGTGCCAGTAGGTACAAACCCTAAGTTTCCATCTGTACTTAGATGTCTAGTATAATCCGCTTTTGGTTTTCTATCTTTTGTAAAACTCATTTTAATTCAATTTATCTAATGTTATATAATTATCTATCTGTGTTTTAAGAGAGTTATAATCTCTGGTATCTCTCGATGCTATTATTATAGCTATGTCTACTACTTTCCTTGCTATGTATCTTGAGTCTATATCAAAGTCATAATTTTCATTTACTACATTTCCATTTCTATCTATATAAGAATCTTTGCAATCTTCTGTTGTAGCTGATTTTATTGGATTTATTTTTCTAATATAATCAATGTATATGTAATCTACATCTAAGTTATTCTCAGTATATACATATAATCCATTTTGTGCATCATCAGCTAATAACTGCTCCCAATAAAAATCTGGTTTTCTGTATGGGTCTGATAGAGCCTCATATAAGTCATCAGATTGAACTATTCTAGGTATTATATTCTTTTTTTCACTACAGTTTTTACAACTGGTTATAGCAATTTGATTTAACCTTTTATATAAATTTTCTGGATATTCAAAATAATACACACCGTCTCCTAACTTTTTAGGTTTTAGTTTAAATCTTTTTATCTCTAGCTGTCTAAGTACATCTCTGTAATAATTATCCGTCTCAGCTAATTTAGAGGTATTCTCTATATAGATTTCATACGCTTCATTAAGTACATTTACTATATCAGAATTATATAAATCCTTCCCGCTTCCTGTGTTAAAAGAATTATATTTTCTTTTAAAATCATTTACTAACCTGTAAACTTTAATAGCCATTATTTATGGTATACTTATAGTGTAGATACGTAATCCTCTACTTTTTTATATGTATCAAAATTTTTACCTTTTAAGAAGTATTTAATTAAATGATCCATTGTTTTAACTTTATCATCCCCTTCACCAAGTGCTTCTCCATCAAAATGATATACACCATTTAATCTTCTTATTTTGCCCGTATTCTTAGCTTGGAACACTATGAATAAAACTTCTAAGTCAGAGTTATTCATCTCCGCTAACTCTACAAATCTTTTTTGTATTGTTTTTTGGTCTATTTCCTGTTCACTATTTATAACACAAGAATCATATAACATTATCTTTATAGCCTCTGGGTCATTATGTTTTTCATTATATCCTGGAGGATCTAAAATAGCTGCAATCCTTTTTTGTTTATCAAAATTCATTTCTGCAAGATACATATTGGCTTTTAATGCCATGTCTATATCCTTAGAACTTTTTTCTTTAATAGCTTTAGGTGATATTAACTCTAGATTTGACCTATCTGTTTCAAATGTAGATTGATCCTTTCCATTTTGTTCTATATCATCTCTACCTTTATATACTCTTTGATAGAACTCCTCTAACTTTGTTTTATTAGTTAGTGGAATTTTCCCATCTCTCATCACTACAGATGTCCATAAATGTTTGTGGTTAAAAAATGGATCTAGCCTATTTGTAAAAGAATCCTCATCAATTACTATAAGTTTATCATTCTTGTCCCTTAGTTTTAATTCTTTTTGGATATTCTGTAAATCTATTATTGAACCTTCAAATGCCCATCTTCTATTTTCTTTATCCCAGTGTGGCGTTAAATTAGAGGTTGTTCCTAATAAGTTATCTCTCTTAGGGTCAAACTCATCAATAGTTCCATCTGGGTTTTCTATTTCAGCACCCTCACTACCATAATCTATTGATTGTTGGTACATGTATGGTGTTGGTTTAAATAGTTGCCCTAAATTCTGTTTCCTTTTTAAAATTATTAAATCCTCAGTCATTTTATTTATTTATTTTTAAAAGTAGGGGCTAAATAATAACCCCTACATAATGAATATTAATCAAAAACTAAATTATACACTAGGTCTAATTAGTAATACTCTTGACAAGTCCATTACAGCCAAACCAAAAGTTCTTGTTCTTCTTTTTTGGTATTTATCCCCAAGTGATAAATCACCAGGTTGCTTATAATACGGATTATCCTTACCTACGGGGCCATACTCTGACCATGTACCTGTGATAGTTATGTCTCTATCTTTTTTACTATTCTTAAGTAACACTATGTTTGGGTTACCCATTCCCCAATCCATTGCTATGAATTCGTGAGACCTTACAGTATAGATAGATCCATCCATCATTCTTGAATCATACAACTTATCATCTAATACAGGCAAGTGTCCTACACTTACTTTACCATAAGGCTGCATTTGATAGGTTGTAAATTGAAAATTACCTAAGCTATAACCTTTTTTATTGCCCATGTCAAATGCCTGAGAATCACCTAATACAAAGTTTTCTCTTACATTTAATGGTAAACTTCCAAATTTATCTAACAACCATTCGTGCCACAATTTTAAACCAGCTTCTCCAGTCATTAACATTAGGTTTCTTTGTCCTACTGGTACTCTATCATACCAATATGAACTAATCAAATCTAGAATCATATCAATACTATTAACAAAAGGGTTGTAGTTGATAATGTTAGCTTCATCTAGATATGTATATAAACCTGGACCAGTTGTAATACTATTTTTATTACTTGGATCTATATGATTTTTAGTCATTGTACCATGTAATAACAATAGTTCCATTTCTTTCTCAAAAGAAGCATCAAATTCTATTGCCATTCTATTGGTAATACCACCTTCGATAGTTCCATCATCATATTTACACCCTACCATTAATGTACCCTCTCTTAAGTGCGTTTCCTCATCTACTTCATAGAATTTAGTCATTGTAGATAAAGGTACTTCAAACTCAATATAGGAGAATCCTGTATTAAATGAGAATGTACCAGCTCTACCTCCTAATGGATTTCTATAAGAACTAGATTGACCAGCTCTTACCCAATATCTTCCAGAAGACAAATAAGACTTAGGCAAGTAAGTAGTTGAATCTAATAGTCTTGCTTCATATTCAAATACACTTGCTCCAACAGGTCTTGGATAACTTTCTATAATGATAATAGCCCTATTGTTATCCGATGGGGCTAATTGATCAGATGGTACAAAGTGGTCAACATCAAATCTTACTTTGAATGTATTTCCAGCAGCACCTATTTTATCACAATCTGGTTGAGGATTACCTAATGATGTAAACATTCTTTTTGGAGATCCATAGTGTCTCCATCTTACATATCTACTATCTACATCTTTGGTAGTAGATGTTCCTTTTAACCATTGCATGAAAGGTGCAACGTCTTTTGATAATGTATTAGATTTAGAGGTGTAATAACCCCTAGCTAATTCAGTTAAGTCTGTATAATCTCTGACTGTTCCACCAGCAGCTACTAGCAAATCTTCAAAGTCAAAGACACTGTTAAAAAATTTTTCACCATTAGCCCACTGATGGTCTATAATATATTTAGACGGGGCTGGTTTAGTTCTAATTCCACTCATTTTAATTTTAATTTAGTTTTTACTTATCAAATTACCTATTTATAGGGAATTCATAAGTATACGACTTCCCTTCCTCTTTTTTCTTTATTGATTTTGTTTGTTTTTTTATTGCTCTCTCGTAAGAACTTAAAAAATCTTTGTTATTTTCATCATTAATCTCTTTTTTAATTTTATCCTTTTGTAAATCTTTAAACCTTTGTAATTTAAATAAATACAGTTGGTATTCAAAAGAGTTATTAAACTTATATAAATGCTCCTCAAAAGCACCTACTTTGTATTCTTTGCCCTCATGTACTATGGTAGTATCTTTGTTATTTATAGCGGATTTTATTCCACTCATTTCAGTAGGAGATAATTTTTCATTGTAAAGTTCTCCTTTATTAATAGCTTTATCTAAGATAGTTTCATTTTCTTTTCTAATAGCCATTAATTTATTAACTCTCTCTGATTCTAATCTTACTTGTTCTGAATCAAAATTATTTATTGCATTTAAAAAATAATTTGTAGATTTCTCAAATGCTGAGTTTAATTTATCATCATCTATTTCTAATTCAGACACTAAATTGTCAATCTCATCCTCATCAAGATTCCTAGCTGTGTACATCTCTTTTACAGATTTTAACTTAGAGTCTTTATCTGTGTCTTCTTTTAAAGTTGAGAGTTTTCTGTATTTATCCACCAGATAAATTTCATCTAGCGGTACATTATTTTCTAATGCTCTTAAAGTAGATATATTAGATTCATTTATTCCAGCATTTTGTAATTCAATACCTACCTCTTTGTATATCTCTGATTTTATAGACTCTCTATTCCTTTGGATAAATGCTTCCTTTATACTATGTAAAGATACATTCTCACCATCTTTAAATTCAAAATCCTCTGGTAAATAACCCTCAGATTTTACTTGATTAGCCAAAGATTTAATGAAATTCTCATCTATTGTAGTATCATCATTATTATCACTATCATCCTCAATATCACCAGGTTCAGTAAGGTCTGTGTCAATCTCATCCCTTTTAAAATCAGATGTTGCGTCAGTCTCTGAGAGTTGCTCATCTTCATTAGGGTCTACTCCAATAACCTCTACATCATTCTTATTATCTAAATTCGTATCTTGACTAGATACATTTAATCCCCATGAATTTTCTGTGAATTCAATAGGTATATTATTTACTTGTCCATCCATAATAAAATGTTTTTATTTTGGTGGCTATACACTATTCTGGTAATATAGCCACAAATATAATATGTGTTTTATAAAATTACGTAAAATTTAAAATTATATTTTCTCATCTTCTTAGGGAAAAACGTTTTATTTTAATTTTTCCCTTTCCAATCTCATCTTATCCTCATGTATTTTTAGTTCAACTTCATTATCTAACTTAGTTTTAGTTATTAAATCTGGCTCCCCATCCATATTTGAGTCATTGGCATTTAGGAATACTTTAGATTGAATTTCTGCCCTAGCTTCTAAACTATCTAAAGACTCTCTATGCATTTTATATTTAAGTTCTCTATCCTCTCTTTGATCTGTTAATTTAGCTTCTAACTCTACTTGTAATCTTGCATTAGCCTCTTGGGATGCAGATTCTTGTGCATCTTTTATTTTTTTGTCTATTTTCCTCATAAGATTAACTAAGTCAGTTTTATTCTCTGCCATTGCTAATTCTATAACTTCTTTAGGGCTCATTGCATTTTGTATAAATGCTTGAGTTTGTTGTCTTAGAAATTCTATCTGCCTTGCTACTTTACCACTATTTTCTAACCTTACTTTAAAATGCTCTGAATACCAAAATGGGTATCCATATTTTAATTCCTCATAACTTACTCTACTAAGTACACTCTTTAATTTATCTGGGTTATCTTTATAATATAATCTAGATATGTTCAATAGTCTATTACACGCTTTCTCAAATATAATTCTATGTGTCTCAAACATAGCTTCTGTTTGATTGTATGAAGCTTGTTGTTGACTATTAATGTTAACTGTATTAGCATATTGATTTGTTGACCCAGCAGCTCTGAACTCGTTAAATCCCATAGACCTATAAAGTTTTTGCATAATGTCATTTATAAGCACTAGCCTCTGTGCTATATCACTCATTTTAGACATATCTACACCCTTCATAAATTGTGGATCTACCATACCACCTTTCTTATTAGGATTTATAAGAAGCAGATTATAATCTCTAGCAACATTTAGTACATCAGTCCACGTCATATTATCAGGTTTAGAATCTATTAACATGGCAAATACTTTACCTAAATTAGTTTTTAAATCTCTTCTCAGCCAAGCCATTTGTGTGTCATAGTCTCTCTGAAATTGTTTAGCTAAATCTATTATTGTAACATTTTTAGTATTACCTCTCATTATATTGTACTTCTTACCTACATATGGTAATTCTACATCATATGGGTTATCTAATGATTTCCACTGATATTTTACAGGCATTATATTAATATAAATAGGGTCTGATGTACCTATCTTAGTACCCTCCCAAACTTCATTTACCCAAATTTCTTTTACTTTTAAATCCTTGGCTACTTTCTTGTATGATTCTGAAAAGTAGAAAACTTTAATGCCATCTTCTGTTGCTCTCCAAACTTTGTATAACTTTCTCTTATCTTTCCATGCGTAGTGTGTTACTCTAATACCAAAATCATGCATATTAGCTGTACTGCCCCATTTAGATTGTACGTATTCTTGTGCTCTAAGTATATTATTAAAATTTTCTTTTAAATTTGAATTTTGGTCTCCAAATTTATCTACTATTTCTTTCCCATTGGCAGAAATTTCAATTTGATACTTTCTCTCATCTAATCCCGCTCTATATGATTGGTAGTGTTTTGTTCCAAATAATGGCTCTATATTTTTTTCTATCTCCTCCCAATGTTCCTCTCTTAAAACATCTGCGTATTTTTGTGTTATAGCTACCACAGTAGACCATTCCTCCCTTTTGACCCAATCCATATTCTGAATCCATTCCTCCTCAGATGGTCCACCAAATTGCAAAAACTTTGGATTAACTAAATCAAACTCCAATCCTCTTTCGGTTGCGTTTGCATAATAACACTCTAATGCTGTTGGCATCATATGTAAAAATCCATCATCTTGTTTTTCTTTTAATCTAAATTCGTTTGTTAGATAGTCTGTTATCTCTTGGGCTTGCTGTGTGATAGGGCTTTTGAAATCATTCTCCATATACTCTCTTATCTTTTCTGGAGTAAGGGCAGCTGTTTGTTGACTAACAGCTTGTCTTATTGAATTCTGCTGTTCTGCATTTAAAGAGTATGGGTCTGTAATACCATTTTGGATTAAAACTTCTTGTAAAACTTGTTGCTCAATAGGAGCTATTATAGACTCTTGTACAAATTGTTTTGTAAGTCTTTTATATTCCTCTTCCTCTACTGATTCACTAAATGGAGAGTTATCTTCTACACTCAACTTGAAATACCTGCCTATCTGTTCCCCATGCAGTATTTTTGTAACACTAGATATAAGAGGTACGTGTGGTATTTCACCTTCTTTTATTGTAACTTTTTCATTTTCTATTAGACAATAATCATCGGCATTGTACATAGTTGTATCAACCCTCCCATTCATTAAATCATAATTAATTTGATAGTTTCTAATACACTCGTCATCCCTTAAATTACCATTGTAATTATCAAGATAATCTATAATTTGTATCTGTCTTTCAAAATCTTTTTTCTCTTTCTCGTATGTAGATGATCTAAATTTAATAGTATCATCAATTGGAACTCTTTGACTCATAATTAATAACTTAAAAATTTACTTACAGGTCTGGATGTGTACACCATATCTCTGTATTTTTGTTCATATTTTAAATACGGGTCGTCCTCATCATCTAGAGCTATACCCACTGAAACACCCTCATTAGAATTTAATATGTAAGGGAGTAGCATTAAAGCTGAAACAGCATCAAAATTTGTCTTATCATTAATGTCAAAATTTATTAGCTCAGATAAAAGTCTCGGGTCATAAATTTTTTGATAATTCCTTCTTAATATAATCCCATCATCACCTACTTTATCTGGTCTTAGCAGCCATTCAGCTATTTTATTTATAGACCATCCATTCATCCTTTCATTTGGCTTAACACCAAACGTATAAGCTTGTTTTATTATTCTGCCTGTACCATTTGCTAATACAACTGCTGCCATAGGTGTAGGTAAAACAAAATCAAAAAACTCTTTTCTTAAAACATACTCAGCAAAAGCATTTGCTGTGTTCTCACTAAATATTTTAGCATTGTAGTATTTCGCAGCTTTAATAGCTTCCTCAAAGTTTAAATCTATATTCCCTTGTGTCTTTCTACCTATATATGATGCTACTATAGCATCTTGCATTGATTGGTCTCCATTATTGAAAAAATGTTTATAAACTATAATACTTTGTAATGAAGTTCCTTCCCCAGTTTGTTGTATAGGGTCATATAGAATATAATAAAGACCTTCTGGTGGGTTATCGAAAGGTTGTTCAAATAATAACCAAGCCCCCTCTTTATTCTCTAAATCACTATCATTTCCCCAATGTAATATAGGATGTAATAGGTTTTTATTATCTTTCCTAAACTCCACTCCATTCATAGTGTAATTGAGTGTCCCTACTGCACATCTTTTTTGGAATATAGATGAACCCTCATTTATGCCACTCATTAATTCATGCAAGTGATCACTTAATTCTACTATTGGCAATGGAGATTTATGTGATGGTCTTAACAATTCCTTTGGGTACAATGGATTAAACATGATGTCTTTTCCAAAACTCTCTCTATCCTTTGTTGCTTTATTAAAAACCCTAGTTTTTATAGTTTCCTCTAAAGCTTGTTTATATAGTGTATTACCTTGTTTATCTTTAAATGATTCTGTTTTATAAACAGTTGATAAAAATAGTCCACATTCTTTACTATTTTTGTCCCAATAATTTGGTATTGGGTAAACTTCAAATCCTTTGGGGTTTTCAAATATGTCTTTAGAGTCACCTATAAATTCAGCTATACCCCCAGTACCTATCATTACTTGTTTACCGACTTTGTCGTAAATAGTATCTCCAACTCTTAGTGAATCCCTATTAGATGAGTATATTTTTTTTAGATTCCTAGAGAAACCACACTCCTCTATTAATATTAATTTAAACCTGTCACCAGCACCTATCTTCTCATCATTTGGCCCCATTATCATTATTTGAGCCATAGCTCCTTCAATTAATGATGTACCGTCCTTAGCTTTTACAATATGTTGTATAGAGCTTCCAGATGTTGATGTTGTCCAAGTACCCCTTATCTTTTTATATAGTGGCCCATAATTTCTTATAGCTTTATCACCTTTCTTTTTTATAGGAAATTCGTACTGTCCTGGCATAGCTTGATATGCTCTTGATATTAGACTTACTGATCTTGATAATGCCTTTGATTCACTACTTCCTATCCCTATAAGAATAGGATTTACTATATTATTTAAACTGTTATAATCTCTGACACCACTAAACAAGAACTCATAATATGCCTCCCCTAAAAATTTGTCATAGGATTTATGTGAACCCCTTGCAGTAAGTATGATTTCATTTCTTATTGGATTATCATATATAGGGTTTCCTAATGGAAAATCTCTTTTATTTGTTATTAGATAATACTCTGTTAAGTACTCCCAAGCATTTACATAATCCTTATAAGTTCCATCGGCCTTTTTTAAATGTGTTGATTTTTCTAATTGTTTTTTTTGTATGAAAGATAAAGAATCCTCACCTTTTCTCTCAATTATTTCTACAAGTTCATTACAAGTAATATCTGGGTCATCCTCAAAACCTGAAAATCCGTCCGCACAAAAAGAATAAGTAAAGATAATAAATTCATTATCCATTAATCTTGGTTGGATTATATTTTTATGTTCATCTGGTACAGTTACATAGTTAATATAAAAAAATAATTTTGGCATCATGTATACCCATGTATCATTATCATTTACCCAATTACCATTTATGCATTTTTTTATAAAATTACTTTTCCAGTACTTTTTATAACTTAGCGATGATGGACTTAATTTTTCTGGGTGGTCCCTATCATAAAAATTCTCCCTGCCTTTAATTTTATATGGAAATAAATCTACGGCAAAATGATCCTCATAATTTATTATTCTATTTACTCTCCCCCATTCCATTTATTATAGTTGCTTCAATCAAACTGGGGGAATAATCCCCTTCAAGTAATAATTCACCTATTTCCTCTTTTAGTTTTAACTCTAAATCTATTTTTTCAGAAAGTAGTTTACTTCTCATAGTATGTAAATCCTTTCTCATAGAGATTTCCTCTGGGTCAGATAGAGATAAATCTTTTATCGCTAATTGAATGTCATTACATTCCTCAGATATCCCTTCAATGATTTTTGCTGTTCCTGTTCTGCACTTATCCTTAAATGCTTCTACTATATCCTCATACTCAGACCATTTAAAGTTTTCATCTTCTAAAAAATTTAAATTGACATCTTTTATGATTTCCTCCTCTGACATTGGTGTTTGTTTAAAAGAGGATTTACTATCATATATAAGATATATGGCCTTCATTATTTTAGAAGAATTTTTCTTTTTTTTAAATGATGAGAATGGAGACATATAGGAGAGTTGTTTATTTTGCTCCCAAAAATCACCTTCTATATCTTTTATATTACAAAATACCATAATATTAATTTAAAAATGTGGTATAACAAGGGAAGTTTGTATTCCCTCTTTTTACTTTTTGTAAACTTTTTTATTGACTTTTTTGTATGTTTGTAAACACTAAAGTTTACATTTTATATTTATTTTTTACTCCACCGAAATAAAGCAGGGTTAACCATGGCGGAAAATGAATAACCATACATAACAATGTGTAAAACGATAATGCTCCTAACGTCGCACTACGTTTACACTAAACGTTATAGCATATTAAAAAATAGCAATGCACAACAACCAATCTGAATATAAAGACCTTTATAAAACAATTCTTGAGATAGGTAAATCAAGGATTAATGAAGGTATATCTTACAAAGAACTAAAATCAAAATTAGTCTGTAAAGGCTTTAAAATGGACGATTGCTCGGAATTAGCAGTTAAAAAATTTATGATTGACAACTACCTCCATTTACCATCAGAAGACAAGGACGAACCAACTCCAAAAAATATTGGAGAGCAACATCCAGATTGTGGATTTGTAATGACTGGTGAAGCTTGTCTAAAACTTGAACGATTAATTGAGCTTGAACAGTTAAAATCATCAAACACATTAAATTTCAGGTTAGCTATTGCTGCAATTGTTATAGGCTTGATAGGAAATCTACCAAATTGGTTTCCCTCCCTACAATTTTCCAGTAAGAAATTTGAGCAGTCTGAACAATCAAGCATAAAGCTAAATGAAGAACCAGAAGTGACCTTACGGTTAACCTTCGATCAATTCCAGGACATGATTCAACAACAAACTCTCGGACAAAATAAGATGGGTGATTCCGAGCATCCCAACAATACATCTTCCAATCAATTGAAAACAAACGATAAAAAAAGTGCAACCAAATAATTATATATGGTGAAATAGTAAATAACATGCTATAACAATGTGTATGATGACAATCACCGCCAATCATACGGTTTTAAAATTTTAAGCTTAGTGGATGGCGGTGAATGCACATACACTTGGCGTTAGGTCACATTAAAAAAAGAAAATCAAAATCAATTAACAATTAAACTTAAAAATCATGGCAAAAGTATCTAAACCAAAACCGAGAGTAATTTACAGAGACACTGAAACAGGGAGACTTGTCACAAAAGAATATGCCGACAAAAATCCGAAAACAACTGTAAAGGAAATAATTAAACCTTAGTCTCTTTTATTTGGTCAACTGTGAACCAAAAATCAAGGCTAATCCACTTCTTACTATTATTAGTGGTTGTGTTCTTTGGTAACTTATATTTACCCTTGAATTGCAAATTATTTATGTCATTGTTGAACATTTGCATTTCAACTGCTTTAAATGGTCTTAAACCATAACCGTTAACGTAAACAAACATGATTTTAAAATTATATTTTTGTGTGAATGAAACTTACTCTGATGAGTTTATAGAGTGTGAGGTGAGTCACCAAATTTTATACCACCCAACTAAAGGTAATATAGAAGTTGCTTTAGAAACTTCACCCGCTGTGTACGGTCACTCGAAAGATAACCAAAAGTTTAATATAATGCTATACAGCGTTGAATATGGTAAAAGTAACCCAGATTACAAATTCTTTTCTAAAGTTGATTGGATAACTAAACAAAAACTGCTTTATCAATTTAGGAACACTAAACCTTTTTTATATTTTCTACAAGAGTATCTTCCTCAAATTGTTTTAATTCTTTTTGGGTACTTATTGTCTTTTCTATCCCCCAACGGATGCACCAATACACAATCCAAACAAGAAACCAAAGTTGAAAAATATATGGAATTTCCATTAAAAAGTAGTGTAAAGCCAACAATGGTAACAAAAGACACAAGCCAAATAATAAAACAACCTTCAAAATAAAATTATAAATATTGCGTATTATAATTTGCTTATAAACCCATTTAAAACTTTCTTCAGACATGTGGCAACTATTAGAGCAACTACAACACAAAATAACTAAAATTTTTTAAAACGTGAATAAAAATAAATATGACCTAACATTGTGCAGAACATACATGTCTCCTATCGTCGCCACGTCGTCTGCACTCGACGTTGTGTGATATTAGGTTAACATACTTCGGAAGTATCACCTGAACAACCCTTGCATCTATATAAAAAATTATCAACAATCTCTGGGTGTGTAAAACAACCTTTATCAACTAAGACATAGTATGTAGTACAAATTGAATCCTCGTCACAAAATGTCTGTGAAAATCTGTCTATTTTATCATCACTATTAAACTCTTCAAACCATCTCTCAAATTGCTGCTCTCTTTTACACTCTCTGCCATCCTTATCATCACACCTATACATTATACCATTGCAACTATTTGATAAAACATCAGTAAAAATTTCAAAAATTGTTGCTCCTATTCTATAATCTTTAACTCTATCTTCATTGTGGCAATAGATGCAAACTTCAAGTATATCTTTACAATTTGTACAATTAATATCAAAAAATCTTTCACTGAACTTAAAATCTATATTATACACAGAATACTTATCAGTAGTGAAACTATAAGATAGACTGTTTTTCTTGGTGATATCGTAAGGAATTATACTCATCTTCTAAATATATTTCCCCAAAAGTACATCTTTTTTTAGGTTCAGTCATAAAATTTGGTAATTTTCCTTTAACTTTACGGACAATATTTTTAGGTACTTTCTTACCATTTATCTCGGTGTATTCTAAAACTTCAAACATATCATAAAATTTAAAACGTGAATAAAAGTAAACATGACCTAACATTGTGCAGAACGTACATGTCTCCTATCGTCGCCACGTCGTCTGCACTCGACGTTATGTAGGATTAAAAGTAAAGCCTACAACAAAATAATAATTCCAAGTAGTTAAAAACAAAAGTATTACTGTCCTAAATGAAGAAGGGGACTTTAAAATACCCCGTTTTTAACTATGAGTGATATTTACACTTTGAAAAATGAACGATGTTTCAGACGTTTGTTCTTGAAATTTTTTAAACATTGGCGTAGTGGTAAACTTGTTTACCCTAAGAAAGCCAAATTTATTTCTTTTCTGGTCCCAGCGAAACGTTCATTCTGCAATTGCAGTTAACTTGGAATTTCTGTAAGTGGTGACCTGAACACCACTTGCTTTTTTAAAAAGAATGGTGCTTAAAGTTAAAAATTGAGTTCAATTAATTCAATTAGTTAATGGAGTAGCTTATAACTCCTGTTTGTCTAACTTTATAAATTCAATAAAATGAATAAAAAAAGTGAAAGCAATAACTCGGTTTTTACAATTCTTAACGGAAGATGTTACATGGTAATGTGCCGTGAATCATCAGATGTCTGCCAACAAGGTTGTAAAGAATATTTATATACCGAAGTTAGTTGTGAGTTTTGTAACAACTGTAAAAATTGTTAATTAGAACATTCTCACCCTTGTTAACTCAGGGGTGAGTTTTTAACTGTAAAATTTAAACACCATAAACACTAAACTTTCAAAAATGTATCTTGCTTAACTTTATAAACAAATGGATAATAAAATAAAACACTACATAACAATGTGTAAAACGATAATCCTTGCTATCGCTGCGGACTACGTTTACACTAACCGTTAGATACGATTAAAGTGAAAAATTTGTATATTTGTAATTAAATTACCTTTAAAATTTTAAAACATGTCAGAATTTGTAAAAGGGTTAGTTCATCGAAGAACTTTGTTAAGTTTAATTGAACTTGCTCATCCAGAAGTCTCCGAAGACGAAAATGAACCTTATGAAATAAGTTTCAATATAGATGAGATTTCAACATTTGAAGAATCGGATGAAGATAATTACTTAATCTACTTGAAAAACTCACCATTTGATATAGAAGATTTTTTCTTAACTTCTAATAAGGGCGAATTAGATAAAGCAATTAAAACCCATTAAGTGTTAGATGCTCCATTTGAGTAGCTTTAATATGATTTAATACAAAATCTATTTCAAATTTTTTTAAACCAACTAATAATTTACAAACTTCATCTGATTTACGTACAAGTTCACTTGTATTGTAATTTCTTAATTTATTAATATACATATCTCTATAATTGTGTTCTTTAACCATATTTAAAACTGTACCCCAATCCATTTATTTTTTTTACTCCGCCGAAAAATTACAGTTACAATCCTGGCAGAAAAAGATTAAAACCGTATCTAACAACGTGTAGAATGCTATGCCGCCTTACCAGGACGGCCCATCATCTACACTAACCGTTACCCGCAATTTTGGAACAACCCTGCTGAATTGAAAATCCGTTGTTTTGCAATCTCAAAATATTTAGGGTCTAATTCTATTCCAATAAATTTACGGTTGTATTTTTGACAAGCTAATGCCGTTGTTCCGCTTCCTAAAAAAGGGTCAATAATAATGTAATCATCAGGCAAAACTCCGATAATATTTTCCATTACTTTCAACGGCATTTGACAAGGATGCGCTGTTTTTTCGGCACTAACATTTTTTACTTGATTTATTTCCCACCAGTCATAAAGTCTTGCTGTTTTGCCATCAGCTATTCTTTTAGCTATTCGTTTATCCGTTGGGTTTTTGTATGGTTGTCCTACTTTTCTAAAATCGGGTTTCACTCCAAAAAATGCAATATCTCGATGCTGTTTTCCAGTATTTGAATTATAAACCCAACTCACTACTTTATCAGGAAATAAACCAATATTAAAACTATGCTTATACAAGTATTCAGGGTAATGGATAATCACTTGTTTATTAGTGCCGAAAATATCAGCTAACCAGTTATAGTAATCGTCTTCATTCATTTTGTCATTATATTGGTCGTAATGGTATCCAATATTAAAAGGCGGATCGCTTACAAAAATACACTTAGATAAGTCTAAATTAATAGATTGCAAAACCTCTATGTTATTACCATTGTAAATTTGAATATCTCCTGAAAAAAACTGCGGGTAACACGTGCTATAAGCAATAGCGGGTTCTGTGCTATCCGAAAGTTTCTGCTGTTTATTATCTTTTGTCATAATTGAAAGTTTGTTGTTATTAATCCGCTACTGCTCATAGCACCAACCGTTAGTCAAAGTATTTATCAAACATGCCATCTTTAGCAGAATTTACTAATTCTTTAAATTGTTCTTTTTTCCATTCAGAAAATCCCTCATCTTTTCCACCCAATATAACAGTATCAAAATCCTTAGTTAATACTATTGATGGGCAGTTTTTACAACTACTGCAAAATGTAATGTCAATACCTTTTTCTGTTTGTTTATTTATTTTCATTTTAATCTATTTTTAATACTTTCAAAAAAATTATTGTTGTTTTTAAAATAACTGACCACTGAACTTTTCCCTTGTAGTTTAATCTCCTCCCCAGTACTCTCATCTATAAATGAGAACCAAGCACCTGATTTATTTATTACACCATTATCTATTAAAATAGATGTTACCTCATCTACCTCATCAAATCCATATTGATGGTATAAGTTTATTCTAAATGCATCTTTAGAATCTGCTGAACCTAATTTTGATTTTTTAATTCTAACATCAAGTTCATGTCCTACTACATTCTTATTATTATCTAACAGTAAATCTTTTTTTGTTAAATCTAATGTTAAACTAGACATTTGTTCTTGCCAATGACCCCTTGATAAGTACCTTGGGTCACCCATAGCCATTGGCTTCTCCCTATAAAAATTAACACAAACCAAAGATATACCCCTTCTATTGCAATTTCCATATATTATTGGCATCCTGGAATTAAACTTTCTAGCCTCTATTGTCATGTTGTTTTCATCCGCTGTTCTTTCCTCAGTTGTAGTAGATACAAACATAATTATAGAATCATAAACTATCATACCTACATCCTCACACTTGCTTAATTCCTCCCCAACATTTAGAGCCTCTTCTAAGTTTTTAGTTGGTCTGTGAACAGTTAAAGACATATCTACACCAAATCTATCAAAATGTGATGAATCCAGAGTACCCTCACTATCAAAATATACGAGTACTTTACCATCCTCTTTTTGCATTTTTGCAGCAGCACAACAAATTAATGATGATTTTCCAGACCCCTCATTTCCTACAATTAATGTCATCCTCCCTTTTGGGAATCCCCCATTGTCATTTCTTATTTTATAGTCTAAATAAGGACTTCCAGTAGAATAACATTTTGTATCAAGAGAACCTGGTGCAAGCTCTGATACTAATGAGTATCTATCTTGCCCATCTAATGCAAGTTTTTTATTGATATTCTTTAATGCTTCTTTTATATTCATTTATTGCTTTTAGTGTTTAAATTATAGAGTCGGCAGAGGATACCGACCCTATATAGTGTGGGCACTCATTAAGAGTGTATTTTAGTGGAAATTTATTTTAACCTATTACTTGCCCAAAAATTTTAAATCTTACTTTTCTTACTTTTGGGTTTTCTATTCTTTTGCCAAATTCGTTTGCTATAAATTCTGGCTCACCTTTTATTTTACAATAAACAAATTTGTTAAAAGGTTTTACTTGACCATTCTCAATACTCCCTACTACATCTATACCTCTTAACTCAATCTCAACTCCATCTGAATTTATTGATGTCTCAATGCATGGACAACTTGTGTACACATATTCCAAATACTGATTACCAGTTGTACATTTAAATAACCATGTTATAACCTCATCATGACCTATTCTTCCAACATTTAGTTCATAATTATCAAATGATACATCAACATTTAATAACTCATCCATATTTAATCTATTTTTTGAAATCCTAATTTTAATCCGTCCAAAACGTTATTTTTGTACTCATCCCAATCAATAGGGTTTTTAATTTCTGACCAATTTCCTAAGCTACATTTACTACTTGGTGTACTCATAAGACCAATTATCTCACACCCACAATCCACACATTTGCCATCTCTAACACATTCCTCACACATAATTTTTCTTACTATATATTGTTCACAAAAAGAGTCTATTTCATCGGATTTTAGTAGTAAACCATTAGCTTTAATATATTCCCAATCTCTTACTACCTCTATTTTATGACTATTTATATCTTTTAAACCCCTTTTTGTTAAGTTAGAGATTAAAGATCTAAAACCGATAGTTTTTTCTATTATAAAATATATAATAATTAAATTAAATAGTAATATACTTATCCAAATCATCCGCTCTATTTAAAAATTCATAAGATGGTAATAAATACGTAAGATAATCCTCTTCTTCTAAGTTATATCTCCAAGGTATATCTAGTCTATGTTCAGCATAGTTTAATTCTAAGTTAGAAGCTTTCTCTCTAAAGTTTGGTGGGAGTATCGGCTCCAAATTAGAATTAGAAAATTGCATTAAAAGCATATAATCTGGTGTATAAGATTCACCCTCTACCTTTACTCTTGAAACTGTAACTATATCCCCAACATTATAGTCTTTATCATTACTTTTAATTACAATTGCAATATTAGTTATTCTACTGTCTTTACTTTCTTTTTTAAAGTTTCCACTTTGATCTGGCAATAATATAGTGCCAGCCCCAGGTGCTTTAAATTTAAAAAATCTAACTAGTACAGTATTTTCTCTTTTAATATTAACCCAGTCATACGTTTTAAAATAAGATTTATCTTCTTTAAATTTTATAAACTGCTTCTTAAACAACTCGTCTAAATTATTACTCATTCCTCTTCTTTATTTAAATTTAGGTATTTATTTTTTTCATCCTCTGGCATATTATCCCATTTGGATTGTATTTCTTCAGCATATTTTTTAAATCTTTCTACCCTACTATCACTCATTACTGGTCTTTTTTGCCCTTTATAATGGTAATAATTTTTTCCTTTTAAATAAGCCTCATAGTGTTTCTTCTCTCTAAGTACAAAATCTTTTGCTTTAATTACACATTCTTCAGTACTTAATTCTGGATTATCTTTTTTATATTCCCTCGCCTTTTCTTTTATAATGTCTAACTTATTAAAAGCTGTAATTATAGTACCAGCGTATGGGCTTCTTTCTTCATAAAACCAAGTAATACCCTCTAATTTAGATTCCCCATTTTTTACGTACATTAAAAATCCATTTTTGGAGTTCTCTTCCTTTTGTAAAAATCATTTACAATTTCCTCTAACTCTTCTGTTATTAAATATTTTCTATATTCTTTATCAACACCTATCCATTCTCTGTACATATTATACCCTCTATCCTCATATATTAACCTATTTCTTAATGCCCAATATTTCTTAATTCTATACTGTGCTACAAATTTAGGTATTTTCCCTTTATAATATAACCTTAGTGTACCACCTATCATCCTTCTTATAGAAGATATAGTAGGATTAAATTGACCAATTATAGGTAATTTAATGATAGGCATTCTATCATCAGTATTTACAATATTTCTTATTGATTTAAAAAAAGTATCAATAATATCACTGCAATATTCTGGGTTTATTTCTAACTCTTTAGAAATATTTTCTATATCATTTTTAGTCTGTATTAAATATGGACTCTTTCTTATTAATCTAATACCTCTTTTCAAACCTCTCTAAAAAATTTATATCTAATACCACTTCCATCCATTATTAATATATTTAAACCTAATACACCACTTATATCTCCTTCATCACTTTCTAATTCAGACATTAACTCTTCTAAACATTCATACGTAAGTCCTATAGA
>Ga0209607_1000860_pt1 | contig 25921 bp, 25 predicted proteins | sample AD_UKC117_MetaG_FD_184413 | JGI IMG/M metagenome (GOLD analysis project Ga0209607, IMG submission 184413) | Active sludge microbial communities of municipal wastewater-treating anaerobic digesters from Hong Kong - AD_UKC117_MetaG (SPAdes)... | ecosystem: Engineered > Bioreactor > Anaerobic >... | reverse complement strand
ACGCCGGAGCGATCACCGCCGCGCTGTTCCTGCGGGAATTCGTACCCGCCGGCATTCCTTGGGCACATTTCGATTCGATGGCCTGGAACCTGAAAACCCAGCCGGGACGGCCGGAGGGCGGTGAGGCGATGGGGCTGCGCGCGGTGTTCGGCTGGCTGGAGCAGCGCTACGGCGGCGGTTGAAGCGAGGGAACGGGGGATAATAGCGGCGGCGCCATCCTTGGCGCGGATACTCATCCGAATTGAGCGTGCATCAGGCGACAGGATGACGCAAGGCCGGGTTCGGGATCGGCGGCTTGACCGAATAGTCATAAAAACCCTTGCCGGTCTTACGACCCAGATAACCCAACTGGACCAGTCGAGTCAGGGTATGCGGCGAGGATACATGCGGCTGATGCATGTCCTGATAGATGTTCAGCGTCATCGCCTCCACCACGTCCAGCCCGATGTAGTCAGCCAGCTCGAACGGTCCCATCGGGTGCGCGGCGCCCGACTTCATGGCGTGGTCGATATCGCCGATGGTGCCGGTACCCATTTCCAGCAGGCGAATGGCGCTCAGCATATAGGGCGTCAGCAGGCGGTTGACGATGAAGCCAGTGGTATCTTGGACGATCACCGGATCCTTGCCGAGCTTCTTGCAAAACTCGTTCAAGGTGCTGATGGCGGTGTCCGAGGTCTCGAAGCCGTGGATGATCTCGACCAGCTTCATCACCGTTGCCGGATTAAAGAAATGCAGCCCCGCCACCCGGTCGCGCTGCTTGCAAACCGCCATCATCGCCGTCACCGACAGCGTCGAGGTATTGGTGGTCAACAGCGCCTGGGGTGAAACGATACCTTCCAGCCGTTGGAACAGCGCCTTTTTGGTTTCCAGATCCTCGATGATGGACTCGATGACCAGATCGCAACCGGCAACATCCTCTTCCTTGTTCGTCAGTTGCAGTAAACCGAGGGTGGACTCCATCTTCTCGGCGGTCATCTTGCCGCGTTCGACCATTTTACCCAGCGATTTCTCCAACCCCGAGCGGATCTTGTCGGTCGAACCCGGGGTTGCCTTGACGGCGATGGTCGGGATACCCGCCTGCGCGCAAACCTGCGCCACGCCCAAACCCATCGCTCCGCAACCCATAACACCTACTTTTTTAATTTCCATCCTGCATTCCTTCAATTAACGGGATTGTTGAACATGCTGTCTTTCCGGCATCCGAAACAGGCCGGCATTAACATTAATGACAATAATGAAATTCTTCGGCGGTCCGGTCAAATCTTTCGAACAATCCAGGCAAACCACCCTGCCCACCAAGCAGCTTCAACGGTGCTTGAACGCTGGTGAACGCTTGCCGGCGAAGGCTTCCATCCCCTCTTTCTGATCCTCGGTGGCGAATACGGCATGGAAAGTCCGGCGTTCGAACAACAGCCCTTCGGCCAAGGAGGTTTCGTAGGCGCGATTGATGCATTCCTTGGTCATCATCACTGAAGGCAGCGAATACCCGGCAATGGTTTCGGCGGTCTTGATCGCTTCCCCGATCAGTTCGGCCACGGGCACAATCCGGCTGACCAAGCCGGCTCTTTCGGCTTCCCCGACATCCATCATCCGTCCGGTCAGGCACAGTTCCATCGCCTTGGATTTCCCCACCAATCGCGTCAGGCGCTGAGTGCCGCCGGCCCCCGGCAAAATACCGAGCTTGATTTCCGGCTGGCCGAACTTGGCGTTGTCGGCGGCAAGAATGAAATCGCACATCATCGCCAGCTCGCAACCACCGCCCAGCGCGTAACCGGCCACCGCCGCGATCACCGGCTTGCGGCAGCGACTGACCCGCTCCCAGTTGCGGGTGATGAAATTACCTTTATAGGCGTCCATGTAGGAATAATCCTTCATACCCTTGATGTCGGCGCCAGCGGCGAACACTTTCTCGCCACCGGTCAGCACGATGGCGCGAACGGACTCGTCCGCTTCGATCGCATCCAGCGCCTGGGTCAACTCCTCCATGAGCTCGTCGGACAAAGCGTTAAACGCCTTGGGCCGGTTGAGGGTGACCAACGCCACCGGGCCTCGGGTTTCAACCAAGAGATTCTGATAACTCATGTGCTTATCCCCTTTATCTAAATGGTTATGGGTGGGTCGCCGCGATTTTGATAGAAACTGTCCCGGCATGGTTTACACGAAAACGCCTTGCATAGCCGGTGCTTGGCTAACACAAACGGCAGTATAAGCCAGAACCGGGTTCAGGATGCGTTCAGGATGGATTCAAACGGAATGGATGGCGGGATAAATACCCAACGGGATCGGCGCACACACGCTTTTGGCGACGGAGTCAATAAAACCGACACAGCGACAAAACCGCGATGCAAGCGTTCCTGGTTCGCGGTGGGCATGGCGGTGACCGTCATGGTTTTGAGCTCAGAACGAGAACCCGAGCCCACGACGGCGATGACCGATCTGGTCGGGGTTATTTGACCGCATTCCCCTTAAGTGCCATATTGTGATGTTCGATCAGCTTGGGGAAGCATTCCCCTGAACCTTAAGATTCAAGCGATGAAACGAGAACCGATTAGCCCCTATTTCGACATCAAAAGCGACACCGAAGGTCATGAGTACATGGAAGTTTATCTGGAAGGCATTGCCCTGCTGCGGCTGGTCCTCAGCAATAAGGGCACTGCGTTTACCGAGGACGAGCGGGTTGCCCTAGGGCTGGACGGTCTGCTGCCACCGCAGGTCAATACGCTGGAGCAGCAAGTCGAGCGGGTCTATCGCGGCTTCTTACGCGAGCCTGATCCCATCTCCAAGTATCAATACTTGCGTGCCCTGCAGGAACGTGCCGAAACCCTGTTCTATGCGCTGCTGGAACGGCATCTCGAAGAGATGATGCCGATCATCTACACGCCAACCGTCGGTCAGGCGGTCCAGCAATTCAGCCATCTCTACCAGAATCCGCGCGGAATCTCGTTCTCGCCGCTTAACATCGACCGCGCTGACCGGGTAGTCCGCAACTTCCCCTGGAATGATGTGCGGATGATCGTCGCCACTGACTCCTCGGCCATTCTCGGCATCGGCGATCAAGGCTATGGCGGCCTGGCCATCGCCATCGGCAAGCTGGCCCTCTATACCATCGGCGGCGGCGTCGACCCCTTCCACACCATGCCGGTCAAGCTGGATGTCGGCACCGACCGGCTGGAATTGCTGAATGACGAGTTTTATCTGGGCGTCCGGCAGCGGCGGCTGCGCGGTGAACGCTATTTGGCGTTTCTGGATAAATTCGTCAAGGCCATTCACAACCGCTGGCCGCGCGCCATCATCCAGTGGGAAGATCTCTCCAAGGATGTCGCATTCGCGGTCCTGGAACGCTACCGCAAGCAGATTCCCTCCTTCAACGATGACATTCAGGGCACCGGCGCGGTGGCGCTGGCTGGCATGCTGTCGGCCAGTCGACTCAAGGGCGAGTCGCTGCGCGACCAGCGCATCGTGATCCATGGCGCCGGCGCTGGCGGCGCTGGCGTGGCCTGGGCCATCACCGAGGGCCTGATCCGCGAGGGGCTGAGCCGCGAGGAAGCGCGCGACCGGGTCTGCGTACTCGATTCGCGCGGCCTGCTGGTGGAAGGACGTAACGTGGAGGCGTACAAACAATGTTACGTTCAGCCTCGTGAGAAAGTGGCAAACTGGCAGATTGCCAACGAGATTCCGACCCTGCTGGAAACCATCGAACACACCAAGGCCACCGCTCTATTGGGGCTAAGTGGCCAGACTGGCTCCTTCAATCACCCCGTGGTGCAGGCGATGGCTCGCAACGCCTCACGCCCGATCATCTTCCCACTGTCCAACCCCACTTCAGCCTGTGAGGCCCTGCCGCAGGACATCCTGGACTGGAGCGAGGGCCGGGCGCTTGTCGCCACCGGCAGCCCCTTCCCCGACGTAGTCTGCGACGGCCAGACGCATCTTATCGGCCAGGGCAACAATGCCTTCATCTTCCCTGGTCTGGGTTTCGGCGCCATTCTGGCCGAATGCCGGGAGATCACCGATAGCATGGTATTGGAAGCCGCCTACGCATTAGCTGAATATACCGCGGCGGCGCACCTGAAATCCGGCCGGGTCTATCCGCCGGTGGGCGAGCTACGCGAGGTCAGCATCCGCGTCGCGGTGCGGGTGATCGAACAATCGCTCAGAGAGGGCGTGGCCGGCAAGACCGATCTGGCTGGGCGCGATCTCGATACCTACCTGCGCGCCCGGTTCTGGAAACCACGCTACCTGCCAATCGTACGCGGCGACCATACCGCGATGATCGATCATCCCGGCTACTAACCGAGAGCGGCCGGTGTGCCCGGCGCGGGCTGGTCAGGCGCCAGCCCGCGCTTCCGGGTGGAGACCAGCCGGGTCCGGCCGCATCACTCGACCGACACCCCGAACCCGGCGTTTTCCAACTGGCTGGGCGTGATGAGGGGGACCGAGCTTTCATAGGTTCGCCGTGCCCGCCCAGCGATCCGCGCCGACAAATCCGCCGAACCGGATGCGCTGTTACGCACCACAAAGCTCAACGTCACGCCCGTGGTTCGATAAACCTGCATCGCACCGTTCAACAACGTTTGTCGGGTCACCGTCTGCCCGACATAGCCATTCAACACTCGCATGACCTCGGAACGGTCCCCGCCGCTCAGCCAACCGTCCACACGCACCGAACCGATTCGCCACGCTCCGGTCCGCGACGGAGGCGCGGACGGCGCGGACGGCGTGGATGGCGTGGACGGTGGTGTAACCGACACCGTCCTTTCCAGCGTAACCGGCAAAGTGACATCGCCATCGACGATCCGCGCTATCATTTGCTTGGTTTCATAGCCCGACCGGGAAACTTCCACCGTATAGCTACCCGGCGGCAGTTTCATGCCGGAGCGGTAGGTGAATGAAGAATCGACCAACCGCACCCGGGCATTCGAGGGCGTGGGGCGCACCAGCAGTCGATATTGGGCTAGTTCGGGCTGCTTGGTCAGCGCCACCGGCACCGTCACATCGCCATCGACGATCCGCACCGCCACTTGCTTGGTCTCATAACCCGACCGGGAAACCTCCACCGTGTAGTTGCCCGGCGGCAGCCGTACTCCGGGTCGGTAAGTGGCTCGAATACCTCGCAGCCGGATCTGAGCATCCGCCGGATCGGCGCGCACCGTCAATTGATATTCGCTGGGTTCGGGTTGTTTGACCAGCGCCACCGGCACCGTCACGTCGCTGTCGACGATCCGCACCGCCACCTGCCGGGTTTCGTAACCCGACTGGCTGACCTCCACCGTGTAGCTGCCGGGCGCCAGTTGAATGCCAGGTCGGTAAGCCGGACGGATACCCAGCAGCCGAACCCGGGCATTGGCGGGATCGGCGCGCACCGTCAGCCGATATAGGGTCGGTCGCTCCGGTTCAGGCTGCTTGGTCAGCGCCACCGGCACCGTCACGTCGCTATCGACGATCCGCACCGCCACTTGCCGGGTTTCGTAACCCGACTGGCTGACTTCCACCGTGTAGCTACCCGGCGCCAGTTGGATTCCGGGTTGGTAACTCGGACGGATACCCAGCAACCGAATTCGGGCATTGGCGGGATCGGTATGCACCGTCAGCCGATATAGGGTCGGTCGCTCCGGTTCGGGCTGCTTGGTCAGCGCCACCGGCACCGTCACGTCGCTATCGACGATCCGTACCGCCACTTGCCGGGTTTCGTAACCCGACTGGCTAACTTCGACCGTGTAGCTACCCGGCGCCAGTTCCACCCTGGGCCGATACTCGGTCTTTTCATTCAACAACCGCACCTTGGCCTGTGGGGGATCAGCCTGCACGGTCAAACGGTACTGAACCGGCTGCGGCGACTCCAGCTTGCTCAGCGTCACCGGCACGGTGACTTCGCTGTCGACGATCTTCAGCGGAAACTTGTGGGAGGCGTAACCATCCCTCGTCACTTCGATCTGATAATCGCCGGGGACCAGTTGCACGCCGGGTTGATAGGCGATCGGACTGTTCAATAACCGGATTTGCGCGTCTGCCGGCTCCGAGCGAACGGTCAACCCATATTTGGCTTTTTCCAGCGCGATATTCAGCGCCACGTCGCGATCCGCGATCCGCACTGATTCCTTGCGGGTCGCGTAACCTGATTGAGTCACTTCGATGTCGTAGTTGCCGGACGGCAAGCGGACGCCCGGCTGATACGGGGTCGGACTGTGCAATAGGCGAACATTGGCGCTGGGCGGATCGGTCTTGACCGTCAGGGCATAGGTCGGCGCCACGGGTGGTGGCGCCGTGATCATGGCCGCCAATTCGTTGACCTTGATCTGAATGGTATCGATATCCTTGCCCTGGATCTGGCCACTGCGCAACAAGGATGCGGTCTTGGTGTCGATCAAGCGCGCCGTAACGGTAATCAGGTCGCCGAGTTTATACACGCCACCGGTCACCACGGCGTCCACCCCATACAGCCGGCCCAGTTCGGCGGCGGTCTTGGGATCGAGCAGGCCGGTGGAACCGAATTCCTGCGCCTTGGCGATCTTGGCCGCCGCCGACAGCGGCAAGCGGTCTTTCAAGGTGAAACGCCCCGTATTGGCGATCGCCGACATCATCAGATCGGCGATGATCGCTCCGGCCTGTTCGTTCAGGCCGCCGCGCACCGCGAATTCGATCACCGTCGCCGTCATCCGTTCGGGCGGTTTATCCGCCGCCAGCGCCAACCCCGGCAACCAACTCGCCAACACGAAAAGCAGCGCCAGCATCGGTTTCAAGAGCTTGAGAATCACTCTGTCCACACCTTCTCCTCCGCCGCCGGCCAAACGACCGGCCATCGTACTCGTCATGGTTCCAGCACCAGCCGGAATCCCAAGTCGAATTTCCCGTATTGCGGGGAAGCGGGAAACCGATAGGCGAACCGCACCAAACCCGGATAATCCGACCACGACCCCCCCCGTAACATCCGGCGCCCCACCGCCGCCGCGCTCTGATCGGCGCAGCGAGTCTCACCGCCCGAGTACGTGCTATCGTAATCCGAGCAGGTCCATTCGGCGGCATTGCCCAGCATGTCGTGCAAACCAAATGCGTTGGCCTTGTACTTGCCCACCGGGGCGGCCACGGCCTGACCATCATCGCAAGGATAATTGGCCCAGTTGAATTGCAGGGCTTTCTTGGCGGTCGCATCGTAGATGTTGGCGTAATCGCACGCTCGGTTCGGATCTTCTCCCCAGTCGCGGGAGATCGTCTTGCCAGCGCGCGCCGCATATTCCCATTCCGCCTCGGTTGGCAGGCGGAATCGCAGGGTGGTCTTTTCGGACAGCCAATTAGCGTAAGCGGCTGCTTCCTGCCACTTGACCCGCACCACCGGCTGTTCAGGCGCGTTCAGATCATGAGTATCGTAGCCGCCGCTGTCATGCTTGGCGTCAAAGCGCCGGTACTGCTCATTGGTGACCTCGAATTTACCCATCCAGAAGCCTTTGAGGCAGACTCGATGCGGCACTTCATTGGCGCTGCGATCTTTTTCGGTTTCCGGGCTACCCATGCCGAAACAGCCGGGCGGAACCCAGACGAACGCCATGCCGGCCTCGGGTTCGATGTAGACCTGGCCGGGCCGCGGGCTGGCCGGCGGCTCCGGCTTGGGAGGTAAAGGTGACTTAGCCGGCTCGACGGACAAACCGTTCGAAGGCGTCGACGGTCCCGTCAGCCAATACGCAATCCCACCCCCTCCCACCGCTAATATCGCCAGAATGCCGATTCCCCAACGCCATCCTTTCCATCGGGCGCGCGCCGGCGGCGGTGACGGTCCCCGCGCCGGTTCGACCAGCGCCGGACGCGGCTTCTCGCCGCTGCGATGCAAATCGGGACGCAACGGCAGTTCCAGCTTGACCGTACGCTCGCCGCTATCTTCCAGGGGGGCATTCAGGGCTACCCGCATTTGCTCGATCGATTGGAACCGTCTCTCCGGTCGGACCGCCATGGCCCGGTCGATCAACCGTAGCAAAGTCGGGTTGTATCGCCCAGCCGCAGCTTCTTCCGCGGGGCGCAGCGGATCGTCGAGCACCCGCGCCGGCGCCTCGATCGGCGCGGCGCCGGTCACACAGTGGTACAACACCGCGCCCAGGGCATAAATATCGGTCCACGGGCCGTAACCCTTCCCATCGACCAGATATTGCTCGATCGGCGAGTAACCCGGCGAAAACACGCTGGTGACACTCTTGCTACGCCGGCCCAGCGCCTGACGAGCCGCGCCGAAATCGATCAGAATCGTGCGGCTGTCCGAACGAAGATAAAGATTGGCGGGTTTCAGATCGCGATGCAGGTAGCCCTGGTCATGCACCGCCTTCAGTGCCGGCAGTACATCGTCGACCAAGCGGCGGACCCGCTCTTCCGACAGGGTTTTTTCCCGCTGCAGCAACTGGCTGAGCGCTTCGCCGTCCTCGTAGTCCATCACGATATAGGCGGTACCGTTCGCTTCGAAGAAATCCCGCACCCGCACCACGCCGGGATGATTGACCTGAGCCAGGATCCGCGCTTCGTTGAGGAACCGTTCCAGACCCCAGGCGTAGCAAGCTTCCTCGCCGACCTCGGAGGTCGGCAAGGTTCCTTGGGTGTTGGCCAGCACATTGATATCGTTGCGATCCCGGTAGGACCATTCCACCGGGAAGTATTCCTTAACCGCCGCCCGAGTCTGCAGCGCTTCGTGCACAGCCTTGTAGGTGATCCCAAATCCACCCGCGCCCAGCACCGCTTCGATGCGGTACTGATGCAGGCGATAACCGACGGGTAGCGTGTTGGATTTCTTGGTCATGGCATCCTATCGTGGTATCGGCAAGCACCTTCAGGCACTTCCGGCAGAGCCGCGCGGCCGTTCCGAACACTCCAAAAATTCCGAAAACAAATGGGGCGGTTTTATTCGAATCCGCCGCTTTCCATAAACGATTTTACCTGTCCCTATCGCAAAGGCACACTGGATTCGCGCTCCAGCAGACCGATGGCCTGTTCGTACTCCTGGGCCTGAACCTGCTGGCCGGTATGCCGGGCGATGGTTCGGGCCTGCCGATAAAGTTCCAGCGCGTCGCGCGAATCACCCTGCTCCTGGCGCACCCGTGCCAACAGGGCCAGATCGTGCGCCAGACCGGGCAGGTTTTCGGCTTCCCGATCCAGCTCGACGGCTTCCGCGAGCCAAGCATCGACTTGGCGGGTCTCGCCGACCGACAGCGCCAGGCTGGCCCGATTGGCCAGCGCCGCCGCCAACAAGCGCTTTTCCCCGCTGGAACGCGCCAGCGCCTCGGCCTCGTCCATGAATTGCCGCGCTTCGCGTACTTGCCCCAAGCCCTTGTAAGTCAACCCTAAACCATTCAGCGCCGCCAGCACGGCGGCATTGTCCCGCTGCTCGCGCCCCTGGTCCAGCGCGCGCTGGAATTCCGTCCGCGCGGCCGCGAATCGACCGCGCCGCAATTGGATCTCCGCAAGACCCAAACGCGCCTGCAACAGGCTTGCGGGATCGGGCAGCGCCGCCGCCGCCCGCAGTGCCTTTAGCAAACTCCGTTCCGCCAGTGACCACTCGCCCAGCGCCAGCGCGACCGCACCCACGTTCAGGGATTGCGCCACGATCGCCGGACGATCGTCGGCGATTTCGGCCCAGCGCAGGCTGTCCTGAAAACCCTGCAAGGCTCGCGGCAATTCGCCCCTTGCGTAGTAGCGCAGCGCCCGTTCCTCGCTGCTCTGGTATTGCGACTGCAACGGTGTCGGCGCCGGGCCGCCGCAGGCCGTCAGCCCCGCCAACAACCCGCCCGCCAGTAGCACCACACCCCGGCCGCATCTCAGCGCCATGTTCGCCTTTCGCCGGTCACGCGCCACCATCCGGTTGCTAGGGAGGCGGCGCGGCGGGCGCGGACCATTCGATATCCCGAGGCGCCTCCAGCAGGCGCCGGCCCGGTTCCGCCGGATTCAGGATGCGAAGCAACGCGCTGCGCTTGATGCCGCCGACCATGTCATCCACGTCCTCGGCCACCAAGTGGCCCTTGTCAATCAATCCGGGCACCTGCGAGCTGGCTTCGGCCAGCTTGGCCGTCATGCGTTCGGTCTGTTGCAGGATCCGCTCGACCTGCTGGCCATAAGCCGGCAATCGGTCGGTCAGCTTTTCCAATCCCGTCAGCACCGCCCGCAACTTGCGCGTGCTGGCCGCCACATCGCGAGAAAGCGGGCTATTGCTATCGGTCATGCCGCCGAGCACGCCCTGACCTTCGCGGATTCGCGCGCCGACCGCAGCCAGATCCGCGGCCGAGCGGCTCGCCTCCCGACTGACAACCGTCAGTTCCCGCAGCAAGGGGCCGAGCTGTCCGCTCAGTTCGGCCGCGTCGCGCAGGACGCCGTCGATCCGTTGCAGGTAACCGGACAGCCGGGTGGAAAATTCCTGCGTGACTTGGGCAAAGGCATCCAGCGTCCCCAGCAACCCGCCCTCGGGTTTCTTGAGTTCCTCCGTGATGGTCCTGACGTTGGCCAACACGCCGGATACCTGGGTCAACTGTTCCTGAGCCTGACTCAGCAATGCATCCAGATCGGGAGAGCGCACAAAGGAAATATCCGCCCCATCCCGCAACACCGACCGCGCGGGGTTGCCCATATTGATTTCGATGTGGGCGTTACCCAACAGGTCGGTCTTGACTTGGGCGGCTGAATCCTCGCGGATGCGCGACTGATATTCGCGGTCGAGAATCAGTTCGATGCGAATCCGGTTGTAGTCGGTGATCGCCAGATTGTATACCTCGCCGATCTTCAATCCCGCCAAGGTGACCGGGGTGGCTCTCTGGATGCTCTTGACGTTGTCGAGAAATCCGTGCAGATGGTAGGTCTGACTGAAAAATCCAAATTGGCGGTTGGTCATCCACAGCATGGCGAACAGCACGCCCAGCGTGGCCAGGACCAGCAAGCCCACCGCGCGCTGGTAGAATCGGTAGCGGGCGCTGATCAAGGTCTCAAGCATGATCGAAACGCGCGAAGCGTCTGACCAGGGCATCCGGATGCCCGGCGAGGTCCACGGCTCTACCCGCCGCCAGTAATGTCCCCTGGTCCATGACCAGCAGGTCGGTTTTCGGATCCATCGGCAGCGCTTGCGGACCGGCATCGACCATAATCGTCATCCGCATCGGCACGACCATCTCTTCGAAAAACGTCCACACGCCGTAACCCGCCACCAGGGTTTCCCGCGGCAGATAAGCGCTGACCAGCAACAGCCTGGGCTTGATGATCAGCGCCCGCAGCAAACCGATCCAACTGTTTTCCAGCGGCGATAGTTCGTTGGCTTGTCGCGCCAGGATCGCCGGCGGCAACCGGCAGGACTCCACAAAAGCCGTCACATAGCCTTCGACCTCGCCGTCCGGCACCAAGCGGTGGTAACGCACCAGCAGCGCCAGATTTTCAAACACGCTCCAGGCCGGCACCAGGCCCGCATGCTCCAGCACCACCCCGATCCGGCCGCGCAGACGCGCCCGCGCGCGCGGATTCATCCGTTCCACGACCTGTCCGAACAGTTCGATGTAGCCGGTTCGGGGCACGGACAAACCGGCGATCGTTCGAATCAGCTCGCGCCGGCCCGAACCGACCGCACCCACCAGCATCCATGTCTCGCCCGCCATGGCTCGAAAATCGAAAGGACGCGGCGGCGGGTGCAGATTCAGCTCCAGGCCACGCAACCGCACCAAGGTCTCAGCCATAACGCAGCAGCGAAACCAACAGGGTGATGATCAGGCAACCGATGAAGGATTGCGCGAACGCGCTGGGCAACGCCCGGGGAATATCCACATAGGCATTGACTCGAAAAGCGCGCTGGGTCTGCACCAGGACGATGTGGATGCCCTGCATCACCACCATGCCGCCGGTCAGCGCCAGCGACCCGTGGCTCAACCCCGACAAGCAAACCCGGAAGAAAACCGTCGGCGGGATGTTCTGGTAGACGCTCAGCATACCCCCCGCCCCGACCGTTACCCCAATATTCAGCCAGAGAGCCAACACCAGCAACGACAGCACCACGCCGATCAGACGAGGCAATACGAAAAAACTGTACGGGTTCAAACCCATCGCGACCAAATGCTCGATCGCCTGATTGGCCTTGAGTTCGCCCAGTTCGGCGGTGATGGCCGCGCCCGACATCCCCGCCACGAACAAGCTCGCCAGAATGGGGTCGAGCTGATGATACATCATGATATGCATGATGCGCCCCAGCAACTGGGGGTCGTGAATGCCGAACACGATCAGCGGTAACGCCACCAAGGCACCGATGATCAGGCCGACGACGGTGAAGATGTATGCTCTTTGCACCGCCGTAAAATAGATCTGCTGCAAGGTATGCCTGAACAGAAACCGCCACTGCCCCCGCGTGACCAGGCCCGCGCTGATCAGCACGATCGCCAGGAAATCCAGCTCCTCCCGCAATCGCGTCAGGGGACCGGCCACCAACGCGCCCACACCTTCGACGACCGGCCAGAACCCACCCCGCGCGGCGGACTTCATGATTCCTCATTTAGGGCAGCGAAACGCTCAAGGCAGCTCGCGCACCAAGCGAAAGCCCAAAAAGTAATCTCGGAAATCGGGATCGCTGCGATGCCGTTCGGCCGAACGCACGTTGCGCGGCTCGTCGTTCCAGGAACCGCCGCGCACCACGAATTGGCGGCCCGCCGCCGGCGCCTCACAACTCTGAATAGGCGCCTGAGGATCCTCGTTATAGAGCGAACAGGTCCATTCCAGCACGTTACCGGCCATGTCGTGCAGGCCAAAATCGTTGTTCCGGTAACTACCGACGGGTGCCGTATAGATCTCGCCATCATGACATTGCATGACCGTCCAGCCGACAAAAACCCGCTTGCCGTCCAAATCGGCGGCGTTGACATAGGCGCAACCTCGGTCGGGATCGTCGCCCCAATAGCGACTGGTCCTCGTCCTAGCACGCGCTGCGTACTCCCACTCCGTCTCGGTGGGCAAGCGGTAGCGCTGACCGGTTTGTTGGGACAGCCACTCGGCATAGGCCGCAGCATCCCGCCAGCTCACATTGATCACCGGACGCCGACCACGCCCCCAACCCTGATCGGGAGGCAACGGACGCCCCGCCGCTGTCGCGTAGCGGTCGTATTCGTGAAACATCACTTCGTACTTACCGATGGCGAAGGATTTCGCAATCCGTACCGAATGCAACGGCTCGTCGCTGTAGCGGCCTTTTTCGTTGGATGGGGAACCCATTAAAAATCCGCCAGCCGGGATGACGATCATTTCCGGACCCTGCGAACCGTCGTTCAGCCGATCCCGTATCAGTGGGTTGTTCGGGCTCAATCGAGCCAGCGCGGTCTCGGCTTCGGCCCGGTGGCCACATGCCGGCGCGCAGCGATCCAGATAGGCCCAATACGATTCGCGGGTGTTGGCACGTCGGGCAGTGGCGAAAGCATCGGCATCCAGACGTCGAGCCTTATCCATCGCTTCGGTTTCCTCCAACCTCCGAGTCAGTTCCACCAGTTCGGGCGGGGACGGCTGCACTGCTTCAAGCTTTTTGAACCATTTACGGGCGTCGTCCAGTTCCGAGCGATCCAGGCTAGCCCGCGCCAGCGCCGTCCAAACAAGTACCACTCGCCGCCGCCCATCCGCAATGAACGGATCGTCCGGCACCAGTTTCGCCAGGGCGTCCAGTTGAGCAAGAGCTTGATCGCCATGCCCACCGTCGCCTTTCTGATTCAGACCTTGCGCCAGCGCTTCGAACTTCGCCTTGAGTTCACCGACCTTCTGCTGGATTTCCAAGTCCGAAATGGCCTGCCGCGCTGGCTTCTCGTAGCCGCAACGCGGGCAGCGTTGCAGGTACAGCCGATAAGCCAGCAGCGTGTTCACCCGTTTGGCGGCTTCGAAAGCGCGCAGATCGACCGCGCTTTCCACTTCGTGCAAGGAGGCGGTCTGGTCCTCGGCCGGTAGTGTTTCCGCTCCCTGGGGGGCTTCGCCGACGGCGACCGGAGGGTGCTGGCCGGACTCAAGCGCCTGTTCTTGTCGCGTGGCCAGCCAGAAAATCGTTACGGCGGCAACCAGACCCAAACCCGCCACCAGCATCCGACGAGAGCTCAGGATCGAATTCAGTCCTTGGCGTGCTGCCATCGTCGGCCGTTGCGCCGCATCCAGCGCACCGATGAATGCACCGGCCTCGGTCGGACACAGCTCGCTGGGATAGGCCAAGCCTCGCCGTAGGACGCGCCAGGCGTCATCCATCAATCCTGACGGACGTGGCACCATATTGGGCGAATCGCCCTGAGCGGCATAGGCGCTTCGCCCGGCCAGCGCCTGGTAAACCAGTAGGGCCAGGGCGTACACGTCACGACGGAAGGCGATATCGGCGGCGACCGATTCCACCGCGCCTTCGGAGGTCACCTCCCCCACCGAGCCACCGGTGCTGAATAGGCCGGCACTGAACAGAACACTGCGCGGCTCTCGCGGTTCGGTCGCCAACCCGAACCCCAACAGCTTGATTTCCCCCTGGTCACTGGAAAACACCATGTCCGCGTCCAAATGCTGGTGGGGCAATCGATGTTCCCGCCGGGCATAATCCAAGGCGGCCGCCACCGGGCTGAGCCATTGCAGCACCGTTTCCCAAGGCAAGCCGTTTTGATCCTGTTCTCGCAGTAATTGGCCGAACGTGCGCCCCTGTCGATGATCGATGTACTCCATCTCCGCGAACGCCCAACCATCGGCGCCGTGCCGCCAGCCTTCGATGCCGGCGATGTTGGGATGCGCGAGCTTCGCGGCCTGTTCCACCCGGGCCTTAACCTTGGTCAGATAGGCCCGCAAACCGATCAGATCCGCTCGCAACGCCCGTTCGTCGCGCCCGGACTCGCGCGGGCCAGACAGAAAGCCCGCCGGCAGAAAAAGCTTGATAGCGCGAAAATCGCCGTCCTTGCCGTTGCCACTCTTGGAAGCCGGCATCACAATGCGCGCCAGCCATATCCGTTTCCGGCCGCTGAGATCGTGCAACAGACGAACCCGCCGTTCGGCGGGTCCGATCGCCATCCCAGTTTCCAGCGCTTCCAGTTCCTGCTCCCGCCAGAGTGGCGGAACTTGCGGATCGGTCTCGGCACCGACCGTCAACCCGCCCACCGTAGACTGAACGCCATCGGCGCGACCCTCCGAAACTGCTTCCCGCAATAAGGTCTCCTGGCGGCGTGCCAGTTCGGCTTCGTCCAACCGGCCGGCGGCATACTCTGCCGCGAGTTCTTCAAGACGCGTTTCGAGGTTCATAAGCTACTGATTCGCCGTGCGATTCTGAAGATGTGTTTGAATTGGCGACTATAAACTGCATTATTGTCTAGTTTAGCAGAATGATGAAACCAGCTGACGCCACTCTCAAAGAGATTCCATGGGGTTCCACGCGCTGGGGTTTAACATACCTGTAGCGATACCCTTGTCCATGACCGACCCTACCTACAGATGCGCACCCACACCGATCCCACTATCACCAATTCGGCCAACGCCTCCAACCGATTGCTATCGGATAATGTAGCTTCCAGAGGAGTCGATTCCGAGGAACTTCCAGAGGAAACAGCTCTCCAGGACGATGCCTCATTGGAAATCGCCGTGCGCTCACTGCTTTCGCCGACCGGCCACGGCCGTCGCGAAAATCAAGATAATTTTCTGACCGTGGACAGCTTGGGCCAAGCTCGCTTGCTGTGGCACGAACAGGAAACCCGACTGCGGCTGGCAAACTGGCCAGCCGGACACCGACGGCTCGCCGTGCTCGATGGCATGGGCGGTCACAGCCACGGCCGGGAGGCGGCCGAGAAAGCCATCGAAGGGTTGCTTGGCCTGCCAGCCGCCACCGATCTTGTCCAACTCTCCGAGGCACTTAATGCCCTGCACCAGCAACTTTATCAGGAATTCCACACGGCGGGGCTGGAAACCGGCTGCACCCTGGTGCTGCTGGAAATCCCTTATCAAGGTGCCGCCATGCTGTTTCACGTCGGTGACTCGCGGCTGTACGCCATCGACGAGCATCGGGTCCAGTGTTTGACCGTGGATCACGTCCCTGCCACCCACCTAGCGATGCTTGGCCTGCTGAACGGTGCCCAGTGGCTCCAGCAGGTCCACATTCAAACCAGCTCCCAAATCAGCCAGGCGTTCATTCTTGGCAGCACCCTAGGCGTACCGCATCTTTACGCGGAAACTATCGACGCCGAACTGTACGAGTTGCATGAAGGTAATTTGCCTCTTTTTTTACGAGGTCTGGGCGACCGCCGTATCCTGACGCTGGAACCGGGTTGGGTTTACCTGATCGCCAGCGACGGCCTCTGGCACTTGAGCAGCCCGCAGGCTTTCATTCAGCGTTGGCCTGCGCTGCTGGCACAACCGCAACGCCCTTTGGAGGAACTGATAGACGAGTTACTAGAGGTCCTGGTTGAAACCATCCACCAGCAGCGCAGCCTGCCCGACGATAACTGCACGGTTATCCTGATCCGCAAACCTCTCCAGACCCAGTGTCCACCAAATCAACCCTAAACCACCGTATCAAGGACCCGCGCTTGAAGATCCGACATCTCCTATTTCTATTACTGGCCCTATCGGCGATCGCCTTCATGCAACCGTTGGTCTTTTTTCTGGGCGGGCTGACCCTGTTGCTGGGCGTGGGAGCTTTGATTTATCGGGATCTGTCACCGGCCAGTCAGGATGCCGTGGAACGCCAGGTACTTGGCTGGCTGCGGCGGACTCGCGCCGGTTCGGTGGCGAAAAACAGCTCGCCGGCACTCTCCGCCCGGCACTTGTCGTCCGCTTTGCCCGAAGACAGCATACCACGGGTCCGCCGCGCTCGGACCAAAGCCACCCGCCCCAACCCGGCGGTAGCTATCCCGCCGCAAGCGTTCGACTCGACCGATGACCCACCGGCCGTTTGATTTTCGAGGTAATGGAGACAGACGGGCGATATCGTTGCCGATTCAGCAGGCAACCCAGTCCTCGGGGGCGAGAAACCGACGACAGGAAAAAAAAGGATACGCCGATCGGATCGGCGGTCATGTCAAAACGAGGGTGCCGAACATTGCGGCAACGCGCCCGGCACCCGTCGATCCCGGCGCACAGTGTCAGGCCGATGCCCGCGCCATTCCACGCAAAATCGTATAAATCTCGTCTTTCAGATGCAGCCTTTGCTTTTTGAGGTCTTCCGTGTAGAAGTCCGAGGGTGTCTCGATCTGCAGCTCGATACGTTCCACTTCACCGTTGACCACATGATACTCGTCGTATAGCTCGGCGAACCTGGAATTGGCGGCCTTCAACTCGGCGATGCGATCCTTGTATTCGGGGAATTCGTGGAACAGATCGTGGCTCTCTCCAAGCATCGGGTTGTCCTCCTGATATGGTTTTATTGTGGACAGATGAACGTTTGATGAAATGAGTATAAAAGCATCATACGTCATCGTCAGCACCCAAAGCGCTGGGAGGTTCATGCACCGCGCGGTCGTGCGCGATCACGGCGGGAGCGATCGCACCATGTCATTCACCTCGCCATCACCGATGGCCCGGAGCGACCCGTAAACCAGTTGTTCGCTAGTTATGCAAATGCATCGAGAGATCCATCCCATGAAGCATAAACTCGCCAGTTTGATCCTGTCGTTATTCGCCGCATCCCTGTGTCTGACCAGCGCCGGCCTGAGCGGCTGCAACACCGTCAAGGGGGCCGGTCAGGATCTGAAGTCCGCCGGTCAGGCCATCGAACGCAAGGCCGAGCAGAAAAAGTCTTACTGACCCAAGCCGCGCGCTCAAGCCGCGTGGTCTGAACGCCAAATCCCGGCCGCCCTCGGTCGGGGTCAATGCGGCGATTCATCGCGCCAATGACTGGGGCGGCGTATTAACGCCGCCCCATGCACATCAATCCCCCTCGTGGCAGAAGTTGATCAGACCAAGAGTCGATGCATCGTGCCCGGCCGCCGGCCGCTCGCCCTTCAACTCCGGCAGGATGGCGTTGGCCAGTTGCTTGCCCAACTCCACACCCCATTGATCGAAGGAATTGATGTTCCAGATCACGCCCTGAGTGAACACCTTATGCTCGTACAGCGCCAGCAGCGCGCCCAGTACCCGCGGGGTCAAGCGATGGTAGAACAAGCTGGTGCTCGGCCGGTTGCCGGGAAAGATCTTGTAGGGCAACAACTGCTCCAGCGCCTCGCCACTCAGTCCTTGTTTTTCCAATTCGGCGCGGGCCTGCGCCTCGGTCTTGCCCACCATCAGCGCCTCAGCCTGCGCCAGGCAGTTGGCCAGCAGGATCGGATGATGGTCGCCGATGGGATTCGGGCTGTGCGCGGGGGCGAGAAAATCCGCTGGCACCAGATGCGTCCCCTGATGCAGCAGTTGGTAGAACGCATGCTGACCGTTGTTCCCCAAACCGCCCCATAGAATCGGACCGGTCTTGACCTGAACCGCCTGACCGTCCCGGTCGATGGACTTGCCGTTGCTCTCCATGTCCAGTTGTTGCAGATAGTCGGGCAACGAGCGCAGATAATCGTCGTAAACCAGCGTCACCTGGCTGTCGGCGCCGAAAAAGTCGATGTACCAGACACCGAGCAGCGCCAGAATCATCGGTAGATTTTCCTCCGGCGGCGCGGTGCGGAAGTGCTCGTCCATCTCGTGCGCGCCTTCGAGCAGCTCGGTAAAATGCTCCACGCCGAGATAGACCATGATCGGCAGGCCGATGGCCGACCACAGCGAATAGCGCCCGCCGACCCAATCCCAGAACTCGAACATATTGGCGGTGTCGATACCGAACTTGCTCACTCCGGCGGCATTGGTGGACACCGCCACGAAGTGCTTGGCCACCGCCGACTCGTCGCCCAATTCCTTGATCAGCCAGGCGCGGGCGGTATGCGCATTAGTCATGGTCTCCTGGGTGGTGAAGGTCTTGGAGGCGACGATGAACAAGGTGCTTTCCGGATCACAATCGGCCAATACGTGACTGATGTGCGCGCCGTCCACGTTGGAAACGAAGTGCATCCGCAAGGTCGGATCGCCGTAAGGCTCCAGCGCCTGGCAAACCATCTTCGGCCCGAGATCGGAACCGCCGATACCGATGTTGACCACATCGCGGATGCGCTTGCCGGTGTGGCCACGCCACTTGCCGCGCCGGACCTGCTCGGAGAACTTGCGCATGTGCTCCAGCACCTCGTTCACGCCCGGCATCACATCTTGTCCGTTGACGAGGATCGGCCGGTTGCCGCGGTTGCGCAGGGCGACGTGCAGCACGGAGCGGCGTTCGGTGTGGTTGATCATCTCGCCGTTGCCCATCCGCTCGGCCCAGGCGGGTACTCCCGCCTGACGGGCCAACTCGGCCAACAGGCGCAAGGTTTCCTCGGTGATGCGGTGCTTGGAAAAATCGACCAGCAGATCGCCGAACCGCCGGGAGAGCCTGGCGAAACGCCCCGGGTCGGTGGCGAATAAATCACGCAGATGCAGATCGGCGATAGCGGCATGATGGGCTTTCAGTTCTTGCCAGGCCGGCAGATTGCTGGGAACGGACATGGACAGCTTCCTTATGTGAAGTACTGACGAAACCGGATGAAGATGCAGAACCGGGTCGGCCGCCGGCTGAGGACGCACACCGTCGCCGACGGAACCCCTGGGTTACTACTGGGTTACTATAGTTTCCACCTGAGTGGCTGTCGAATTGCGCGGCTCCGACACGATTCCACGGCTGCATCGCGCGAACCCAGCGCCGCGTTTCGCACCCATCGCGGGAAAACCGACTCAGCCGCGACGGGCGAATTTTTCCCATCGGACCCGAAGGAAACGACTCTCAATCCTTCTCAACCCGATTTTCGCCCGTACACCGTCGCCAGCCAGATCCCCAACCCGATCAAACCGATGCCGGCGGCGTGAAACACGTACAGCCGTTCGCCCAGAAAGATCATCGACAGCACCGCGCCGAAGGCCGGCATCAGGTGCAGGAATTGCCCGGTGCGATTGGCGCCCAGTTCCGCCACCGCCCGATTCCAGAAGATGTAGGCGAGGATCGACGGGAACAGCGCCAAATACCCAATGCTGGCCACGGTCGCGGTGTTCACGGCGACAAAACGCTCGTGCGCCAAGTCCCAGCCGTACAGCGGCGTCAGCACGATCATGCCGATCACCATGGTCGCGGCCTGAAAGTTCAGCGGCTTGAGTCCCGCCGGCCGCCAGCGCAGGCAAACCGAGTACAGCGCCCAACTGACCACCGCCGCCAGAATCCACAGATCGCCGGCATTGATCCGCCACGTCAGCAGCGCCTGAACATCGCCGCGAGCGACAATTGCCAACACCCCCGCCAACGACACCAGAATGCCCAACGCCTGCCAGCGGGTCACGGTCTGACCCAGCAGCAGGAACGACAGTGCCACGATCAACACCGGCGTGATCGACAGCATGATGACGGCATTGGTGGCGGTGGTGGACTGAAGACCGATGTAGACGAAGGTATTGAAGTTGACCACGCCGAGCACGCTGAGTAGCAGCAGAATCGGCCCGTGGCGACGCAGCAGCGCTCGCTGCTCACTCAGCGAACCCCAGACGAACGGCAGCAGGATCGCCAGCGCCACCGCCCAGCGCCAGAACGACAGGGTGAACGGCGAAAACACCGTGTGCACCGCCCGGCCCAGCACGAAGTTACCCGACCAAAACAGCGTGGTCAGCACCAGAAGCAGATAAGGCGAAGGATGCCAAGCGATCAACGACTTAATCATGATAGACGCACGAGGGTTATTTTTGCTGGCGGTTTTGCCGGCGAGTTGGCGGCCGTCACATCGGACCACCATGAAATTGTTCGTGGGTCATTGTGCCTTCGCGACGGTTATTTTAATTTTGCCGGGCCGGGTTTGCCTCCGCCCAACTCGAACCGGCAAGCCCAATCATACGCAACTTTCGGACGTACCGATGCCTCAACTCATGCAACACGCCCAGCCTCCCTGGACTCCGGCAAGCTGGCGGAATAAATCGGCGGCGCAACTGCCGGACTACGACGAACCGGCAGCACTGGCCGAGGTCGAGCAACGCCTGGCACACTCGCTGCCATTGGTGTTCGCCGGCGAAATCAAAACCTTGCGCCAGCAACTGGCCGAAGTCGCCGCCGGCCGGGCGTTCCTGCTGCAAGGCGGCGACTGCGCCGAGAGCTTCGCCGACTTTCACGACCGCGCCATCACCGATACTTTTCGGGTACTGCTGCAAATGGCGGTGGTCTTGACCTTCGCCGCCACCTGTCCGGTGGTCAAGGTCGGACGAATGGCGGGCCAGTTCGCCAAACCGCGCAGCGCTCCGACCGAAACCCGCGACGGGGTCAAGCTACCCAGTTATCGGGGCGACATCGTCAACGGTCTCGATTTCACCCCGGAAGCACGCCGACCCGACCCGCGCCGCCAACTACGCGCCTACTCGCAGTCGGCGGCAACCTTGAACCTGCTGCGGGCGCTGGCGCAGGGCGGCTTCGCCGACCTGCACCGCGTCCAGCAATGGAATCTGGATTTCCTGCGCGCCAGCCCCCAAGGCGCGCGTTACCGCGATCTCGCCGACCGGATCAGCGAAACGCTGGCGTTCATACGCGCCTGCGGCCTGGACGCCGCCACCGGCCCGCAGGTTCGGCAAGTGCAGTTCTACACCTCGCACGAGGCACTGCTGCTGGGCTATGAGCAAGCGCTGACTCGACGCGAACCGGTGACCGGAGAATGGTACGACGGTTCGACACATTTGCCGTGGATCGGCGAACGCACCCGGCAATTGGACGGCGCCCACATCGAATTCGCCCGTGGCATCGCCAACCCGATCGGCCTCAAGCTGGGGCCGAGTACCGACCCCGACACGCTGCTGCGCCTGCTGGACGTGCTGAACCCCGACGACCAACCGGGCCGGCTGACCCTGATCAGTCGCATGGGCGCGGACCGGATCGACACCGCCCTGCCGCCATTGATCCGCGCGGTCCAGCGCGAGGGGCGACAAGTGATCTGGTCCTGCGATCCGATGCACGGTAATACCCTGGAGGCCAGTACCGGCTATAAAACCCGACCCTTTGCCCGTATTCTCGACGAAGTACGGTGCTTTTTCGCCATCCACCGCGCCGAGGGTAGCTATCCCGGCGGAATGCACTTCGAACTGACCGGCCAGGATGTCACCGAATGTCTGGGCGGCGCCCAAGCCATCACCGAACAAGGTCTGGCCGACCGCTATCACACCCAATGCGACCCGCGCCTGAACGCTTCGCAGAGCCTGGAACTGGCGTTCCTGATCGCCGAAACGCTGAAGGATTACCGGCAAGCCACCATGAAGGACGACCACGATGAGTGAACTCCCCCGCCTGTTGCTGGTGATGCAAACCGCCGATGGCGGTGCCGGCCGCTGCGGTCGCAAGCTGCGGGAGCGCGGCTACCAGACCGATTATTGCTACCCGCAATCCGGCCAACCGCTACCGGTCGGCATGGACGGCTACGCTGGAGCGGTGGTGTTTGGTGGGCCGATGAGTGCCAACGACGACGACAAGTTACCAGGCATCCGGGCGCAACTGGACTGGATTCCCACCGCACTGGCGTCCGGCCGCCCGTTTCTGGGTATTTGTCTGGGCGCGCAACTGCTGGCGCGAGCGCTGGGGGCGGCGGTCAAACCGCATCCGGCGGGACTGGCGGAAATCGGCTATTTCCCGGTACAACCCACCGCCGCCGGCCAAACCGTGTTCGAATCTCCACTACACGTCTATCACTGGCACCGCGAAGGTTTCGAGCTGCCGGCCGGCGCCGAATTGCTGGCCGCCGGCGAACGCTTCCCACATCAAGCTTACCGCTACGGCACACACATCTTTGGGGTGCAATTTCACCCAGAGGTGAACCGGAAAATTCTGGATGCATGGCTGGTGGAAGGGGCGAAGGAACTGGCCGCGCCCGGCGCGCAATCGGCTATCGAACAGCGCGGCCACCACGCCCGCCACGACGCGGCGCTGGATCGCTGGTGCGATGGCTTTCTGCACGAGTGGCTGCGAGTCGGTGGCACGATGGAATAGCGTGGCGGAAACCCGCTGTTCCGCATCCCCTTAAATTCACCCGACGAGGATTCAGTCATGCCGCTCAAGAATTCAGCCGACCAGTACGGCACGGTGACCCGCTTCCTGCATTGGGCGGTATTTCTGCTGTTCGTCTGGCAGTACCTCAGCGCCAACATCATGACCCGCCTTGGGCGGGACAGCGCGCTGTTCGGCCTGAACCCGAACGACTACTACAACTGGCACAAATCCATCGGCCTGGTGCTGCTGGCGCTGGCGCTGGCGCGGTGGATCTGGCGCAAGACCACGCCCTTGCCGGATTGGGCACCCACCCTGTCGCCGGCCGAGCGGGCGATTTCCCACCGTAACGAAATGCTGCTGTACGGTTGCATGTTCCTGCTGCCGATCAGTGGGTACCTGTTCGTGATGGCCGGCGGTTACGGGATCAAGCTGTTCGGCGTCTACATGCTGCCCGATCCCATCGGCAAACAGGCTTGGCTTGCGGCGCTGGCGCGGCTGCTGCACATTCTCGCCGGCTACGCCGCGGTGGTGTTCATCGCCTGGCACGTCGGCCTCGGCCTCAAGCACCACCTGTTCGACCGCGACCGTTTTCTGTACCGGATGCTACCGTTCAGGCGGCAATGACCGGAAAACCGCTGGGTGTATAATGGCTTGAAAGGGAACACGGGAGACCGCCATGAGACCGCTCATTCCCGAGGGCGAGGCGTTGCGTCGGGCGTTGCTCTGGATCGCCGACCACGGGGGACATTGCACGCTGAAAACCGTCGAACAGGCTAGTCTGCTGTTTGATCTGACCCCACGCGACGAGGAGTTCCTGCTGCGGCAGTTCGTCCACCATCGGGGCGCAAACAGCGATGCCTCCCTCTCAGGACAACAGCGGACTCCTTAGCCGCCGGGCGAACCCGACCAGCATGGCGGCGGTCGCCCCCCAAATGAAGCGGTTCTCGTACGGAATCACATAGTAGCGCCGCTGCTGACCCTTGTAGTACATGCTGCGATACTCGTGGTGGCGAGGATCGAGCACGAACGCCAGCGGCATCTCGAAGGCTTCGGCCACTTCGAACGCATCCAGCGTCAAGTCGAGCGGGGGTTCGACGAAACCCACCACTGGCGTGACCAGAAAGCCGGTCACGGTCTGGTACAAATCGAGAAAGCCGGCGATCTCTCTGACAGACCGGCGATGCAAGCCGATTTCTTCCTCCGCTTCGCGCAACGCGGTCTCCACCGGACTGCGATCATGCTCCTCGGCGCGACCGCCGGGAAAACTGATCTGGCCGGCATGATGCTCCAGATGCGCCGTGCGCTGGGTCAGCAGCACGGTCAAGCCCTCGGGCCGATCCACCAGCGGCACCAGCACCGCCGCCGGCATCAAGGTCCTCTCTTCGCGCTCCAGCCCCGCCACCGCATGATCGCCGGTGATCGTGTCCAATTGGTGAGTCGGGTGCAGGCAGCGACGAATCCGGTCGCGCAGTTCCGAAACATCCACTCTACTCCGCCTCCACCGTTACTCCGAATAGCCGACCATAATTGGCGGTGGTGGTCGCGGCCACCCGTTCCAACGGCTCGCCGCGCAAGCCAGCGACGAATTCCGCCACATGGCGGACCCAAGCCGGCTGGTTGGGTTTACCCCGATGCGGAACCGGCGCCAGATAGGGCGAGTCGGTTTCCACCAACAACCGTTCGGCCGGCAGGCGCCGGGCCGCGTCCTGAATCTGCTGGGCGTTTTTGAAGGTGACGATGCCGGAAAACGAGACGTGAAAGTTCAAGGCCAGCGCTTGTTCCGCCATGGCCCAGTCCTCGGTGAAACAATGCAGCACCCCACCGACCTCAGCCGCGCCCTCCTCTTTCAGAATGCGCAGGGTATCGGCGCGGGCGGCGCGAGTATGCACGATCAGCGGCTTGCCCAGTTCCCGAGCGGCGGCGATGTGAACGCGGAACCAGTCGCGCTGGCGGTCGGCGCTGTCGGCGCCGTAGTGGTAATCCAGCCCGGTTTCGCCGATGGCCACCACCCGCGATTCGCGGCCCAGCGCCGTCAGCGCCGCCTTCGTTGGGGCACGCCCCCCATCCTCGCTGGGGTGCACCCCCACCGACAACGCAATTTGCGGATAGGGTTCGGTCAACCGGGCCAGCGCCGGCCAGCTTTCCAGATCCGTCGCCACGCTCAGCAACCGGGTCACGCCGTGCGCCTCGGCAGTCTCAAGCACGCCGGCCAAACCGCCGAAACGCTCCAGATCAAGCCGGTCCAGATGACAGTGAGAATCGACCAACATCGTTCGTCAGCGCGCTTACATGGTGTTGGTCATTTGCTCGGCTCGGTTATAACCGGCCAGCAATGCTTCGACCTTCTTTCGCAGATTGGCCCCCTCCACACCACCGAACTGAATGCCGACCCCCATCTGCCGACCGCCCGGCGTGGTCCGGTAATTGATCCAGGTGACCTTGCCGGTAATGGCAAAGCGCTCCGGGTCCTCCAGCAAAGTGAGTAGCAGAAACACCTCGTCACCCAGTTCAAAGGATTTCTCGGTCGGGATGAAAATCCCTCCCCCGTTGATAAAGGGCATATAGCTGGCATGCAGCATCGCCTTATCCTTGATGGCGAGGGAAATGACACCTTGTCGTGGACCCGCCATATCGTTCGGCCTCCGGTAAACCGCGTCGGCAAGACGCCAAATATTGATCTCAACAATCCGCGCCGCCAGCGAGAAACGCTTCCAGTAGCAGTTGCGCGTTGGCTTGCGTGGTCGTGCATAACGTGTACAACTGAATCGCCGCGTCCAAACGCTCGAACAGGACACGCGATGGGTATCGATCGGCCCAACGCCGTAACATGTCACCTAAGTCGGCATTATTCAGACGCGGCGGTTCGGGATTCATCTTAAGCCGAATCAGATCGCTATGCCAACCGATCAGCCAACGCAGATTGTCGGCCAAGCCCTCTTTCAT
>Ga0209607_1000859_pt1 | contig 25942 bp, 17 predicted proteins | sample AD_UKC117_MetaG_FD_184413 | JGI IMG/M metagenome (GOLD analysis project Ga0209607, IMG submission 184413) | Active sludge microbial communities of municipal wastewater-treating anaerobic digesters from Hong Kong - AD_UKC117_MetaG (SPAdes)... | ecosystem: Engineered > Bioreactor > Anaerobic >... | reverse complement strand
CTTCAGACAGCTCTGTCTTGAGACAATCAACCCAAACATCTCAGATGTTGCCATAGAGGAGATGCTTATCCAGCACCTTCTGACAGAGCGAATCATCAGACAGGTGTTTTCCAACCCAGACTTCACAAACAACAACGCCATTGCAAACCAACTCGAACAGCTTGCAAAAGCTCTGTTCTCTGGGCATTTCAACAGAGCAGAGTTCCTTGGCAAGCTTGACTTTATCTACCGCCCCATCGAGTCGGTTGCAGCTGATATCACAGACTACTCAGAAAAACAAGCCTTCATCAACAACATGTACGAGAGGTTCTTCCAAGGCTGGGCCGTAAAGACAGCTGACAAGCTTGGCATTGTATATACCCCACAGCCAGTTGTTGACTTTATGGTCAAGTCAGTTGAGAGCATCTTAAAGCGTGAGTTTGGAAAGTCGCTTTCTTCAAAAGGAGTCCACATCCTCGACCCGTTTGTTGGCACTGGCAACTTCATACTGCGTGTCATGAGAGAGATAGACCCTCTTGAGCTGCCAAAAAAGTATGAGAACGAGCTCCACTGCAACGAGATATCGCTCATGCCCTACTATGTTGCTAGCATGAACATAGAGCATGAGTATCTCGACCTCATGCCAGAAGGGACAAGGTACAAACCGTTTGAGGGGATATGTTTTGCAGACACATTCCAGATGTTTGAAGACGAACAGAAGTTTGCCTTCATGACCAAGGAAAACGCAATCAGAGTCAAACGCCAGAGAGATAGTGATATTTTTGTTATAATCACAAACCCACCCTACAACGCCCATCAGATGAATGAGAATGATAATAATAAGAACAGGAAGTATCCTGAGCTTGAGAAGGAAATAAGAGACACCTACAGCAAAGACTCAAGAGCCACACTCAGAAATGCACTGAGTGACCCGTATGTCAAAGCCATCAAATGGGCATCAAAGAGAATTGGCACAGAAGGTATTGTGGCAATGATAACCAACAACAGCTTTGTAGATGGGTATGCACTAGATGGGATGAGGAAGCACCTAGAGCAGGATTTTGATGCTCTCTATGTTCTGGATTTGGGTGGAAACGTAAGAAAAAACACAAAACTCTCAGGTACAACACACAATGTGTTTGGGATTCAAGTGGGAGTATCAATCCTACTGTTTGTCAAAAAAGAAAACAGCAAAGATAAGTGTGAAATTAATTATTCAAGAGTTGATGAGTTCTGGACAAAAGAACAAAAGTATGATTATCTTGATGTAAAGAAGCAGATTGAAAAGTTAGATTGGAAAACAATAGAACCTAACAAAAACCACACCTGGTTGACTGAAGGAATGGCAGAGGATTTTGAGCAGTATCCGATGATGGGGGATAAGGAGCAGAAGGGGAAGGATAATAGCCAAACTATATTCAATCTGTACAGCAGCGGTGTAAAAACAAATCGGGATAATTGGGCATATAATTTTTCTTCATCTGAATTAGAGCAAAATATGAAAACACTCATCAATACTTATAATTCAGAAATCCAGAGATATGAAAAATTAAAGTATAAACCAACAAATGTAGACGAGTTTGTATTGTACGATGATACAAAAATACAGTGGGATGGAACACTCAAAATAAGTCTCAAAAGAGGTGAAGTTGGTCAATTCGAACCTAACAAGATGAGGAATTCAATTTACCGACCTTTCAAGAGGAAGTATCTTTATTATGACAGACAGTTTAACAATAGCATTTATCTATTCAACAGAATCTTCCCAACACCACAATCCGAAAAAGAAAACAAAGTAATCCTTGTCCCTGGAATCGGTAATCGCAAAGAATATGGTGTGTCGATTACAAACCTAATACCCTCTCTTGATTATGCATTTGAAAAGGTACAATCCTTCCCCTTCTACACCTACTCCCCCGACGGCAAGGGCCGTCAAGAGAACATCACAGACTGGTCGCTTGAGCTCTACCAAAAGCACTACAAAGACACAAAAATCACAAAGTGGGACATCTTCTACTACATCTATGCCATGCTCCACCACCCAAGCTACAAAGAGGATTACAAGGAAAACCTCAGGCGTTCGCTCCCCCGAGTGCCATATGCTCCAAACTTTTGGAAGTTTGCAGAGATTGGCAAAAGCCTTGCTGACATCCACATAAACTATGAGCAAGCCAAGGAGTATGAGCTGGACAGACAACTGGACAAGGAAGCGTTCAAAATCATAGGCTACAAAGTCGACAAGATGAAACTGAACCGGGACAAAACAGAGCTTGAATACAACAAGGCAATCACATTTACAAACATCCCAAAGGAAGTCTCCTCCTACAAACTCGGCAACCGCTCTGCTCTTGAGTGGATTGTTGACCAGTACAGAGTCAAGGTGGACAAGAGGTCTGACATTGTCCAAGACCCCAACAACTTTGACGGCAACCCCAGATACATCTTCGAGCTTGTCGGCAAGATTGTGACTGTGTCGCTTGAGACAGTGGAGCTAGTGAATGAGCTATCAGAACTTGAATACAAATAGGGATATAAATCTGTGACATTACTTGACACGAGTGATATTAATGATAGCATTAAGTTATCAACGGTCGGCACGCCTCTGATTCAAGCGCAATTTGCCGACCTTTTTTTGTTTATGGGGGAGGATCTCCTTGATATACAATAAGAAATTCAAATCCACAGAGGAACTTGCCAAAAGACTTATCTCACAAGGAATTCAGGGCTTGGACAATGGTGAGAAGCTTGAAGAAGAGATCATATCAAAACTAAAATATGTCAACTATTACAGGCTAAAGCTGTATTGGCACCCATATAGAAAACACCTTGGTGGAGATGATTATGAGTTTTATGATGGTATCACATTTGAATACATTTGGAATCTCTACAGGTTTGACCGAAGACTCAGACTTTTAGTACTCGATGGCATTGAGAGAATCGAAGTAGCTATCAGAACCCTTATAACTCATCTTCATTCTAGAGACTATGGCAAGTGGGGATATCTTGATCAAAATAATTTTCCTGCAATGGGAAAGACAATAACAGTCTTTAAGAAAAAGATTAGAATACCAGATTATGCAAGCTTCAAATCTGATTTAGAAGATAAAGTAACACAAAGTGCGAAGTCAGAGGATTATATTAAGCACCATAAGAATAAATATAAAGCAGACAAAGATCTTCCTATGTGGATTGTCGCAGAGGTTATGGATTATGGAATTATGTATCAAGCTTTCAAGGGATTAGATAGTAGTCTCAAAACAGAGATTGCCGATAACTTCACAACAAAGTACTGTAGAATTGATTGGGAAATACTACATTCCTGGCTTCAATCTATTCGTTATGTCAGGAATATTTGCGCTCATCACTCAAGACTTTGGAATAGGATACTAACCAATAGGCCTACAATCCCAAAACAGAAACACAAAAAAGATGATATTTGGGCATCTTGTAGACTACCAAATAACGATAGAGTCTATTCGATTCTCTGTATTATCAACTACATGTTGGTAACCATTATTCCAAAGAGTGGTTGGAAAAAGCGGTTGTTTAGTCTATTGGATGACTTTGGTATGGTGCCAATATGTAGTATGGGTTTTCCAAGTAACTGGAAGGAAACTACAATTTGGAATCTCTAGCATATGCTAATAGAATCATCGAAATAATCCTTAACCTTCCCCCATTTAACCAAACCGACAGAGAGGAGCACATTTAACCTAACATGCCAAGAGGATACAGCAAAGGTAAACCTATTATCTCCCAAGTTAAGAGCGGTAAGTTAAAGTGTGAGATATGCAAAAGAGAAGACAGAGATCTGATAGAAAACACCATATGGCAAATAAGTTCCAAAAATAACAACAAGCTACTCATAAGAGATATTGTCAAAATAGCAAACTACTTCAATCTGGACTATCAGAAGTTAAAATATCACATCAAAGCAGGTCATGTAAAGAAGTACTTCCAAAAGAAGCAGGAGGAGTATGAAAGACTGATACTAATGACTCAAAACCTCATACAAAAGGATGGGAAAAAGTAGCAACAGAACAAATATCACCACCTACACTTTATATTATACGTTTACACCAGACGATTAGATTTGAAGAGTCAAACAAAAAAGTTATCCAATTCACTGAAATAACCCTGTATTTATCTAGTCTACAAGCGCGTGTTCTTCCAATACCCCCGTTTATGAAATAGCCTTGTATCCATAAGCTTATTTCGTATTTTGACGTACAATAAACTGCTCAAAAATTGACTCATTTTTCAATCAAGAACACCATTACCCAACCACTCAGTTTATCATTTAACATTAAGACTTTGCATTGAAAGTGCAGCTGTAAGTCCAGCCTTAACAATAAGCTCAGAAGGAATAGTCTCATACTCATTACCATCTACACTTACAGTCCTGCAATCGTTATCACCACACACATCACAACACTGGCTTGCTCCAGTTTTACCTTCAACCCATTCCTCAAGAGGCTTTCCATTGATGAGTATCTGGTTAGACAAGAGAGGATTCCTACCAAACTCATCCTCAGATATTTCTTCCTTCTGAATCACAACCTCAGTATTAAGGTGCAACACCATACCTCTTAATTTAGAGACAGCTAGATAGAGTTGATCTTCGGTATCCTCACACCTTTTACAAGTCTTTCCATCAGATACTAACCTTCTCCATACTATCTCTAGAGTCTCCATAGTCTCTCCAATCTAGCAAACAATGTCTTCTGATACTAAGACAGAAATATGCTCCAGACAAACGAACGCTATCTGGACAAATAGAACTACGAATACATCAGACTATGAGTTCACAAGAGAAGAGTTAAGACAAAACAACAAATCCAACACTATATGTATATACGTTTACACCTGTCACAGTTAGTTCATTACTAGTTATTTGCATACAACATCATCCTATTTACAGAAACGTATTGAAAGTGATTCTAGAGGAGACAAGGTCTGAAAGAATAGTTTGAAACTGATACATGTAATGATCCTGGTTGGGGTCATAAAGAAGTAAAATGAACCAGGTAGGTTCACATTTAAGAGATGTCTATTAATGCAGATAAATATGCTAATCGTAAACACATAAATGAACCCACCTAAATTGTATGTTTTTGTATGCCAGTTATTTGTAGTGATACTATCTATCTTGACATATCTGATGATTTAGGAGAAGAATACTAAAGAACTAAGAATGTAGGATATATCAACTATAACCTAAACATAGAAATATTAACTACGTCGAGGTCAGGTTATATATCTCAATATAGAGCAAATAGACTGCTAGCGAATGCCATAAATTCTTCCAAGAGTATCAATGCAAACATCTAACAAACGCTTATCAGATAAGACTTACATTGTGTCTTGACAATGCACACAAAGAGATTATATACAATAATATAAAATAATGATATTACTATTCTATATACCTACTGCAGTGTGACAAAAAGGTGTCACACCCCATGTGCTAGAATATCAACTAGCTCTTGAATCCAAAGGAGAAAAAAAAGATGAAAAGCATCAGACTATTTGTTGTATTGATTGCTGTTTTAATTGTGTCAGTTGCATGTGGTGGAAACCCAACTGATGATTGGACTGAGATTGAAACGAACTATTTCACACTCAAAATCCCAGACACTTATATGGTAATGAGTAAATCAGAAAGAAGACTACTTGTTGGTGCTGTTGGTAATTCCCCATTCACTTATCTGGATATAACTTATGGGTTTAATGTTGAAGAAGAAAGAGTCGGTTCAATATCAGAAAGGACATCTCGATCTATCACTATATGCACAGAAACTGAATATCAAGAAACAACATTTGCAGGATATAAAGCTTTAAGATGTAAATATCAGGAAGAGTATGGGAATGGTGAAGATGATGTGACAATCGTTACATATGATATGATTGTTGTGCCTTTGAACGGTACACATATCGATATAACCATGTCATATGTAAACGAGGAAGACGGAGATGATATGTACCAGTTACTTGATACGCTTGTTGTTACTAATACTGATTACATGAAATGATGTAATCAGTATTTCTTCTGTATGAATATTGAATTGGTTGAGTTAGTTGCGTATTATCTAATTGTCTAGCTTAAAACAACCGTTTGATATGTCTAGAATGGTGGGTTGGTCATTTTTTGGGAGGTAGGCATGAGACTAAAAAAAATTACAAGTATAAAAGGCTACAAATCGTATATTGATTTCTGTTGGCATAAATTTATGAACAATGAGGTTTTAGATATAAAGAAACATCAAGATAAAGATAGGGATGCCAAAATGTGCATAATTTATGGAGAAAATGGAACGGGCAAAACATCTATTGTGGAGTTGCTTAAAACCGTATCCAATAACCATACAGTAGAGGAGGAAAATCCAAAACATAAACCAGAACAAGCAAAACTATGCTTTGATGATCGAGATTACGTATTTAACGGTAGTAGTTGGGATCGAACAATTGATAAGCACTCCATCCTTTTCTTTGACAATAAGTATGTTAGCAGAAATATCCATATTGCAGGAAAACGTGGCACCTTGACTGATGAGCAAGAGCAAGCATCAGGTAAATTGATTATTGATCTTGATAATGAAGCAATAAAGAAAAGAGCACTCATACAAAAGCTAAAAGAAGAAGAAAAAGAGATTTCAAAAGAAATAAAGCAATACAAGGAAAGAAACAGGTCTATTTTAGATTTCTCCCTAAGTGATTTGGAAGAGGTTCTTTATAAAGAGTATATGAATTGTACTGAAGATAAAAAAAACGAAGAGAAATCTTCATTGGAAAAGAATAAAAAAGAATTAGAAAAAAACATTGGCATAGATCAGGAGAATAAGAAGCGACTAGACCAAATTAAGAGTATTGAGATAAACACCGAGGTCCCATATTTAGTGGAATTCCCTGAATACGAAGATTGCAATGAAGTTTTTACATTTGAAATTGTAGAAAAAACTCAAAAAATTGCTTCACTGGATTTGGAAAATGCTATCAGAAATAACCAAGCGTTCTTTGATAAGGGGGTGGAATTATTTAAAGAGGATAGTGATAAATGTCCGTTTTGTCGATCCAGTAGAGATATTGAATCTGTTCATAAAATAATTCAATCATACAATGAGATATTTGATGTAACCTATAAGAAGCAGAGAAATTGTTTTATCGAAAAGAAAGAAGAGCTAATAAGCAAATTGAGTAAATTTGAGAGTTACATCACAGAGATAAAAACAATAATGAAAGATTGCTTAAGCTATATTGAGGACATAAATGACAGATTTGACATTCCTAATATCTATAGCTCTAATGAACGTAAAAAGTGTGAGAATCTATCGGTAGATTTACTGAAAACAGTAAAGATCAATGAGTTAATTCAAGAGATCGATAAACTTGATGAGCCAAATAACAAAGATATTAGACGCATCTATAGCGATGCAAAAAGGGAATACAATAAAGTAAAATACTTCAGAAAGGTTTTGGTTTGCAGTATTGATGATAAGAGGAATATTGTGGACACTTTCAAGAGTAAAAACACTAATGCAAGCTTAGAAAAACGTATGGAAGAAAACACTGAAAAAATAAAAGAACTGAAACAAAGACTTGAATTCCTACAATCCAATAAAATCAAAAATAATACGGAAAAATTAAGATTAGAAGTTGAACTCTCAGGGTTGGAAAAAAAACTTGAAATGAACAAAACTAATAAGAAAGAAGCACAGGATGATTACCAACAATATTGTACTGGTGAGGCTTATAAGAAATACATTGATAGGATGAATTTTAATCTAGACAAATTCAATTTAGGATTCGATATCGTTCTGATTGAGGATACTGATAAACGAAAAAATGAGAATCCTTTTTCATTTAAAATTGTTGGAAAGAGTGGTGATGAAAGAGATTTTGATGATGGCTTATCCGAAGGCGAAAAACAGGTTATTGCGATATGTTTCTTTTTTGCAACATTAGATTCTTTGCCAAATAAACAGGATACAATTATTGTCATAGATGATCCAGTTACAAGCCTATGTAACAGTAATGTAGGTGTGTTGGTTGATCTAATTACTAGTAAGATTGATGATTTCTCACAAATCATAATTCTTACTCACCATAGTACACTTAATAAGTTTCTAAACAAAAGATTTGAAGGTAAATCAACCAGTTATTGTTTACTTAGGACTCCATGTGGTGGTAGTTTTATATGCAAATCAGAATATAACGAGAAGAAATTTATTAATAAGCTCAGGAATCTTCAAAAGATTCACAATGCTATTGAGAAACAAGTCCAAAATAACAAAAAAGGAATTGATTTTGATTCATTGGTAGTTGAATATGGGCAGTGTCTCAGATATGAGGTTGAAAGGTTTATAAAACGAGACTTGATGCAATATCATGAGCAGGTTTTTTCAAATAAAATTAAAAGTATTAAGGAAAATAGAAGAAAAATCGATGACAAAAGCCTGGATGTTATCTGTGATGTTTACTCATTTTGTAATTGGACAACATCACATGTCGATCTAGATGATGACAATGGGTTGAAACAACTAGAAGATAATATTGATAAATTCCTGGCTGTATGTGATAAAGTATGACAAGATATTTTGTTCATCTTGTATCTGCATATTTATATATTATTTACATATATGTCACTTATCATAAAGATATGATAACCTATTATGTTATATATAATATTAATATTATTGACAATAATTAAATAGTCTTATATATCTACATTAGGAGGAGATAAGATGATTGTGAAACTTGAGAAGTCTGATATCTTTAAGGGGATTGTGTGTATAACTGTAATAGTTGTCTTAGTATCAATACTAGTCTCTAATAACAAACCCGCACAACCAAAACAACCGAGATTATCTATGGAATATTACTTTGATCCTTTTACAAATCCATTCAATGATGACAGCTATATGATAAATGCAGATGGTATAAAATATTCTTTTTTTGGGCAAGGAACCTGGTATACGTATGGGAGAATACAAGAAACAGGTGCAATTAGTGACATAAATCTGAAGATTACAAAAAACAGGAGAAGGAATAGTATTGGATTATTTTATGGGGACTCAGGAACATGGATAAGCGATGCTGTCGCAGCTGGATATAAGATCGCTGACTACAACCATATCAAGTATGGTCTCGTTCATTTAAAAAAAGGTGATATTTGTATCTACGACAACAAAACAACAGATATGTATAAAACGTGGGATTTTATTGGTTGTGTTGAAAAGGTTGTAAACGGGAAAGTCTATGTTACTTGTTCAAATATTACAATTAGAGATGGTATAGGGGAAAATCCACGTTTACCCATAAATGTTGATACTGTTATAATAATTGATGATCCAGAAAATATACCAATGAACAGAGAAATCCAAGATTACGGAGTGTACCTATATAGTGAAAACAGTGATGGTTTAATATCTCAAGAATTGGCAAGGGATACTAGTGGACCACTTGATAAAGGTGATATATTTCAAGTGCTAGGGAACAGAGTGATCGAGAATGGGCAAATGTTACCAGACGGTAGAACAGCATTTAAGAATCATTATTATTATAAGTTATCTGGTTATCACAAAGGTAAGTGGGTTATTGGATGGGCTGAGTTACAAGCTAGAAATGAGAAAGCAGGATCAGAAACAAACTCTTTAGAAAATAACTTTACTGGGATAGATTTAAAAGGTCATGAGGTAGGATATTTTGCAAGGGATAGCAGTTTTCAGTTATCAGATGCGAAATTCATTTTATTAAATGGTGAGTACAAAATTGATCGACCATACGTGGTTGCATTCAAGGACAAAGACATTTCTATTAATGGAAAAGAATACATGATGAGCACTTCAATTTTGTATGATGAATTAAGAAATAGATGGTATGTACCATTGATGGAGTTCACCAACTCTATTTATTGTTGTTATACTTATGATAGTGCGAAACGTATTGCTAGAGTGGAGAAGTATGAAGCTGTACCTTCCCTTAATGATGTTGATGGTCCTTTTGAATTTGACTTAACAGAAAACATGCTTAAATACAATGATAAGAATTTTGTGTTGCAGGAAAACAGTGATTATTTGCTAATTGATGAATGTGTTTTGGTGGATATAAACATCCTAAGTGATGTTTTTGGTTGTAAATATAATACGGATGTAAACGCTTTATCCCTAACACTAAGGTTTGATAGGTAATCGAATAAAATGAGCGAAATGAATAAAAAGAAAGAAACAAATATAAACTCTAACGCACTCTCAACCTTTTGGGCGTTAATGTCAGCAGCAGCAGCATTTATGCTTCAAGGCAATATTCTATTTGTTGATACCTATACGTGCTCAATGGCTGCAACACTAGCTGTGTTTGCAGTTGTGATTCTTTTGGTTTCTTTTTTTAATAACAAAGGGAAAAGGGTTATTTCGAGTATCATTGTAATTGGTATTATTGTTACTATTGTTATTTGGTATAAATTACAACCTCTTGAAAGCAGTAAGCATATAAATAATGAGATAAAAAAAAGTATTGAGGACGTAGAACTAGCAGAAGGCAACATTTTATTCAGTAAAGAAATAGGTCAAAATAAATATTTTTTATCTAAAACAAGTAACCCTTATATTAGAGATAATTTTGGAACTGATTTATGGTATGTATATAGTCTACTAGCTCAAGATGGTAGCATATACCAGTTAATTGATTGGGACAATACAGATGGATTTTTTTTCGGGAATGCAGGAAAATGGATGGAACAGGCTGTGGCAAAAGAAGAATTATTTTCTGTTATACAATATAATAGTGATAATATTAATAAATTTAGTGCTGGAGATATCATAATTTGGGAAAATAGTATGTTTGATCCGCATTATCGGGACCAATCAACCCATTGTGTTGGCTATATAGATGCAGTTGAAAATGACAATTTATACCTTAAAACATGTAATCTAGTCGCAAGAGACAGTGGTGGATCCTACAAACTCATTAGTGATAACTCATCGTATTTGGATGACTCATATATTGAATATGCACTGGTTACAAAGGGAAGTAAAGTCGAGTTATACAAAGGTGATGTTGAAGAGGCAAAATTTTTTACACCTACTAATGAATATTTGTACGAATATCAGATTGTTAAAATAGAAAGTTGTGAAAGAGATGAAGAAGAATTCAAATTTGATGACAGCAATAATAACGGTAAATCTTACCGGTATTGGTACAAAATTGAAGATAGAAAAGGACGCATAGGTTGGATAAAGATGGTTTCGAATAATGAAATTGATGTTAGTAATCCATATTCAAAAACCAATATAATTGGATTGAGTGATTCGAATCCTTTTAATACAAAAAATATTAATACCAATGGGAAATTGTTCCACCGTGGGGACTTCACGTTAGAGTATTTAAAAGAAATATATAGTTTAAAAGATGAAGATATCTGGATAATACACATAAAATAGCAGACTGTATTTTTAGTAGAATAATGAACCTTGCTGATAACCAATCATTTGAGGAACTCAATTAGATTACCTCTAGAAGTTTTATTAGTGTCTTGATTTTTAAAATATTACTTATTATAATGTATCTTATAACAACCTATAACTAGGAGGTAGACATGGGATTTTGGGAATGGTTGATTAATAATTGGCAACCAATATTGACATTTTTAGGAGTGATTTTGGGGTTTGTAGCAGTTTGTGTTGCAATTAGATCAATAATAATTGCTTTGAGTATACACAGAACACAAACATACTTTTCAACCATTACTTTTATTCTTTCAAAACCTGAGACACTCTGGCCACTAGAACACTTCCTTTCAGGTCGATTAATTAGTCAGATGCCTAAACACGATATTGAAGGTTTTAAAAAGGGGATGATGTGGTGGGATATTATTGCCAAGTGCTACCTGAAAGGACATATTGATTCCAAGCTATTTCAATTGACCCTCAAAGAGAAATTTGAAGTCATATGTATGGAATTTGGTAAAAGTTTGCAAGAGGATTCATTAGACAACAAGCAGCTTAAAGACTTATATTCTGATTTTATTAAAGTAGCCATGTCTAAACCTTATGTCACAAAAGATATGAAAGAGATGTATAAATGATAGATCCAACACAAGTCGAAAGTGAACAAAATCAACATCAGATATTTTCAGAGATCAGCAAGGAACTACTACAACCCCTCTCCATCGATGAAACCACCCAAAATGAGCTCATATCCATCCTCATATCAGGGCTTTCCAACAACACCAAGACCTCATACCTACACACATTCAATGAATTCAAACAGTGGCAAGGGGATATGCCATTTACAAAGTCAACCGTGCAAGCATACAAGGAGTGGCTAATATCAAGAGGATACAGACCGGCAAGCATCAACCTGAGACTATCTGCCATTCGTAAGCTTGCTCTTGAGGCATCTGATAATAAACTACTAGACCCATTCACAGCATCAGCCATTGGAAGGGTACATGGAGTAAAGCAAGCTGGAAAGAGGATGGGTAACTGGTTGACAAAGGAGCAAACTCAAACTCTCCTAACTCTTCCTGACAGAAACACCCTCAAAGGCAAGAGAGACTTTGCTCTCCTTGGGTGTCTAGTGGGGTGTGGGATGAGAAGGTCAGAGGTAGTATCACTTAAGGTATCTCAGATACAACAGAGAGAGGGAAGATGGGTAGTTCTAGATGTGATTGGCAAGGGTAACAGAGTGCGTACTGTACCTGTCCCAACATGGGTGTATGTGGCACTAACTGACTGGATGAACTCATCAAGCATATCTGATGGATATGTCTTTAGGTCCATGAGAAAAGGAGACAATGTATCAAGAGAATCCATGTCATCACAGGCTGTGATGGTGATTGTGTCTGAATACGGAAGAGCTCTCTATGAAGGTACTCTCAACCAACTAGTAACCCTCAGACCTCATGACCTCAGAAGAACATTTGCCAAGCTTGCCCTCAAGGGTGGTGCTCCCCTGGAGCAGATACAGATCACCCTTGGTCACTCTTCCATCCTTACCACTGAGAGATACCTGGGTGTGAAACAGAACCTCATGCATGCACCGTGTGATGTGGTGGGAGTGGGGGTGTAGGGGATAAAGAGCCAAAGAGGTTGTCTTTAAGCTCCTTTCACCTGTATACCTGTAACTCAATAAACCATATAGACACGAGATAGACACCACATTTTTGGTTTCTGTTCCTTATAACAAACGCTTGATTCGTTAATCTCTCTAATCGTCACATATCTACAATTACTCAGATAACCATTATCAATATCTGTGTAATCATTGTATTAGATGATATAGTTAGATTTCTATAACAAATAGAGATATATTAACAAAATATCAATATATAGCTATATCATTTCATTGAAATAGAAACTCATGGGCTTAAAATCCCACCAACTCGATTTCTAGCATTAGCATATAAGTATCAGCAGGAGCACTCTTACTGTTTTTAAAACTTGCATAGAAAAGGGGTATTAGAAGAAATGAAAAATCTGAAGAAATTTGCAGTTGTTATGATTACGCTTTTACTGGTCACATCGAGTTTTGCTCTACTCCCGTCCAGCGCTTTTGCTGATGAAAAGATTAGAACAGTACCACCATCAGAGGCTCCAGTTGATGGTGAGAAGGTGGAGAAGCCGAAGAAGAAAGACCTCACACCAGAGGGAATAAATGAATATGAACTATATCAAGAAGCATCTGGTGTATACAAGGTAATCATAAAACCAGTTGTTGAATCTCATGATGAGTCTGAGTATTCACTTAATGCAGCAGTGAGGACAGCTCCATCAACTGGTGCAGCACTTGCTGATTTTATATCCCTTACTAATACCAATGGTGCCGTTACCACCAAAGGTATGCTTACAATACCTCCTGGAATACCCGCAACAGCACTTGAGATAGAGAATTCAGTTAATACAAACCCAGTTCCACCACCACCAAACATCACAGTCAACTCAAAGACATTTGTCAATTATGGAATATCAGGACTAATATCAAACAAAGACATCATACAAGATGCATATCTGGACTTCTCTTCAACAACAGGTACTAATATTGTCCCAATATCAGTTAACATTTATGATGTAGGCACTACATGGTCATCTGCAACCATGACATGGGCTACAATGCCTCCATGTATACCAGCTGGCACTCCTGGAACAAACCAATTGTTTGACTACAACTCAACGCCAAATCCACCAACAGTCAGTTTCACTTGGACACCTATGGCAACAGGTACTCCAAGATTTGACCTTGCAGACTTGTTCAAAGGTTACTTCTACAGTGCAGTATCAAACATCGGCTTTGGATTTGACACCACAACAACAATCACAAACATGGGTGCAGGTATGTCAGGAATAAACAATGGTGTCATACCAAACCTTGTTATTATCTACTCCAAGAATGAGGGTGGATCTCCTTCTGGCAATGACATGTCATTTGGCAATGGAGCCGGCAATGTCAGAGTCAACCCATGGGCTGGGGAGACAGTATATAGAAAAAGAGATATTGGATACTCTGTAATAAACAACTCAAACGTACAATTCATTAGAACCTACAACTCAAATTCAACTGTCAACTACGGCTTTGGCAAGGGTTGGACATCAAACTTCCATCAGACACTCACAGTTGACTCAAACAATGTTGCCACTTGGAGACGTGCTGATGGCTCATATCTCTCATTCCTGCCAAATGGCACAAATAGTTGGGCTTCACCAGAGTTTACCAATTACACATTATCAATTGATACTAACAATAAATACGTGATTAGTGATGGTCTTGGAACAGATATGCGATTCAATAATATGGGTTATCCAGAACAGGAAAACAATTGGCATGGATGCCAGATCGATCTTTCTTGGAATGCATCTGGGCTCCTCACATCAGTCTCTGGTGACTCAACGGGTAGATCACTCTCTTTCACATATGATGCCTATAATAGACTCACAGATATCACAGATCCTGAAGGTGATACTGTGTCATACTCATATGATGCAAACAATAGACTTACAGGATTCACTGATGGTGAGAGCAATACCACTACATTCATCTATGACACAAGTGATAGACTGGTGACTCTTAGAAACCCAGCAAGTAAGGATATTGATTTTACATACACCACTGATGTGTCAGGTTACCAGGACATTGCTGTCAAGAATCATGGAGACACAACCATAGCCAGCATCAATGTGTCATCAAGCACTGCTGCAATAACTGATGCTGCAAGCAATACACTAACATACACTTTCAATAGTAGAGGATATGCAACAGGAATCTCATATCCAAATACATCATCTGTATCTATGGTCAGGGATACAATGAATAGGGTAACCTCATTCTCAGATGCTGAAGACAACTCATTTGGATATATATATGCATCAAGTGGTCTTGTTTCTCAGATCACAAGACCCGATGCTAAGGTAATGAAGTTTGAGTATGATGCTTATGGTCAACTCACGAAATACACCAATGCCATGGGCAAAATATCAACTTATTCTTATAATGCAACAACCAACGATCTCACATCAATAACAAATCCTGAAAATGAAACAATATCCTTTGGATATACAGGTGACCTTCTTACATCAATCACAATACCATATGAGGACTGCAGCGAAAACACATCAACAGTCACATGGGATATCTCATATGATACAAACAATTATGTTGATGAGCTAGAGAGCCCGGACGGAAAGATATGGTCATACACTAACAATGAAGTTGGAAGAGTAGAATCTTTTACTGATCCAAACAACAATACATGGAACTATACGTATGACGGTAATGGTAGACTTACACAAGCCAAAGATCCTTACTTAAACACTTGGGACTATACATACGACTCAGCAGGAAGACTCACACAAGTAAGTGATACACTTAGCAATGCAACAACATTTGCGTATGATAATGATGGAAGACTCTCATCAATTACCGATGCAGAGAGTAATGTTGTATCAGTTACAAGAAATACACTTGGACAGGTAACGACAGTAACCGACCCTGAAGGAAATGACACCGTCTATACCTATGACTCCCTTGGTCGTGTCACTGCCATCACAAATGCTGAGAATGAAACAGTAGAGTTCACATACGATGACAACAGTAACGTCACAAAGGTGACAGACCCACTGGACAATGAAACTGACTTCACTTATGACTCACTCAACAGACTCACAAAGGTTACTGATGAGCTAAACAATGAGACAGACTTTGCGTACGATGACAACAGTAACCTCACATCAATCACAAACCCACTCGACAAAGTAACATCCATGACATATGACGACCTGAACAGACTCCTTACAGTGACAGATGATGACAGCAATGTATGGAGTAGGACATATCTTGCATCAGGCAAGCTTGCCACACTCGATGGTCCTGCAACAGCAGACCAAGAGTTCTGCTACAACAATGATGGACTCCTCACATCAAGTTACAACTCTGATGGTGAGGACCAGACATACACATATGACTCAGCAGGAAGACTCACAAAAATAACAGATGCCCTTGGCAATGAAACAGACATCACATACGACAACCTCAACAGAGTCAAGAAGGTATATGATGCAGTAGATAATTACATCGAGTACACATATGATGCAATGGGCAATATTACTGCAATAAGAGACAGAAGAGGTAACAGCACATCATACACATATGATGACATATACCGTGTCACAAGTGTAACAGACGCCCTGAGCAACGTACACGAGTACACCTACGACAAGAACTCAAGAGTAACCAAGGTTGAAGCACCACCTCAGACAAGTCCACCAACCACAAACTTCAGCTATGATGATGTGGGCAGACTCACATCATTTACCGACCCACTCACGAACTCTGGTTCATTCGTCTACAACGACAATGGTCTTGTGACAAGCAGAACAGACAGGAATGGTGACACAACATCATACACATATGATGACCTCAACAGACTCACAAAGATTGCCTACTCACTCACAGATGATGTTGACTTCACATATGACAATGCCTCAAGACTCATCAGTATGGTTGACTCAATCGGTACAACAGAGTGGACATATAACGACATCGGCAGAATCACATCAACAGATGACCCATGGGACTTCACACACTCTCTTGTATACAATGCTGAAGGTTTCCTTACATCTCTAACAGCAGAAGGTGATGCAAGAACATACGCCTGGAACTCAGCAGGCCAGATGACAAGTGCTACTCGTGACAGTCAAGCAACCACATTTGACTACAACGCAGCGTCATGGATTACTGACATTGACCTCCCAACAGGAATTGACACTGACTACACATACAACTCAAGAGGGTGGATAACAGACCTTGTCGCCAAGGACTCAAACCTTGCCACCATCCTTGATCTTGACTACACATATGATGCCAATGGCAATGTCACATCAGAGGATGTAGGAACAGACACATGGAGCTACACATATGATGCTCTCAATCGACTCACTGCCGTTGACAAACCAGGAACATCAGATGACATAGCCTATACATATGATGTCAGGGGCAACAGAACAGATATCGATGTGGGTGGAACTGACAACACAGACCTCACATTCAATATAGCTGACCAGCTCACAAGGGTAGACTATGATGATGGTTCCTACAGAGTCTACACCTATGATGACAACGGCAACTGTACAGACATGGACTACTGTACAGGCTCTTGTATGTCATCTGTTGTGATACAAAACAAAGAAGACTGGGAGGAGAGACAGGCTAACTTCAACCACTACCCCTTCACCACAGCCCCAAGAGAGCTACTACGCTCTACAGCTCTCAACCCTCACCTCCCAACAAGCTCTGATGTTGATGTATACTTCAACTCCATGCTTGACTGGACAAACCCAGAACTAGCAAGTTATGTGAGAAGACAGAAGTGGAATCCATACAAAGAAAACAGAGGAACAAACTCAGACCAAACCCTAAACTCCCTCAAGACAAACCCACTCTCCACCCTCTCCCGCGACTACAACCCGTCTGTTGCCCTAGTCTATGACGAATCCACCGACTACACCTACGACAAAGAGAACAGACTAACACACGTTGACCTTCCAGATGGTTCTGATGTTGACTTCAGCTACGATGGACTAGGGAGAAGACTCACCAAGGTCATCACAGACGGAACTGATGTTACCACCATCAAGTATCACTACGTTGGTGGACAAATTACCACCATCGAGATTGACGCTGAGGATGATGAGGTAGCCTACCGAGATGAGACAATCCACATCCACCTGGGACCAAACTCATACCCAATCTCCTTTGAATGGGTACGCTACGACTACACAGAAGAAGTCACCCTTGACGACACCTACTACTACCACTATGACCTGCATGGTAACGTCCTGAAGGTCACAGACGACTCAGAGACAGTCAAAATCACATATCTCTACGATGTACTAGGTGAGATCACCTCTGAGACAAACCCAGATGGAATACCCAACTTCTTCACCTACAGAGGAGCAACACAGACACTCACAGACAGTGAGTTAGAACTCTACTTTGGTGGTGGGTTCTATAGGCCGGATTTGGGAGTGAGCCTTGGAAGCACAGGTATTGCAAGCAATCCAACATCAAGTTCAGCAATTGGATTACAAGCAAAGATATCCAAAGCAAACATGCAACACCAGATACATGGGAGCATTGCCGATGTAAATTCAAAACTAGAGATGCCAAACCATGGCAAAACAAAATCAACACCAGCTCCAGCAACAGGCTCTGCTCCTCCAACAGGTACTGCTCCTCCACCTGTACCAAGAGGTCTTGACCTTTGGTCAAACCTGTCATCAACTCTGCCAAACTCAGGGCAAGGACCTGGACCAATGAAACAAAGCACTGTTGGTGGGAAGGTAAGAGCTCTAGATTTGATATCATCAAGTCGTACTATTCCAAGCTGGGATGATTTACCCCTTGAAGTAAAAAAACAACTTTTGATCAATGAGGGGTGGACAGAGGAAGAAGTTGAAAAATATCTAGATGAAGATGGAAACCTCAAAGATAATACACCGGATCAGTTAAAGAGTATATATAATGATTTGAAAGAGAACCTTGTAGATGTTGCATGGAAAACTGATGGACAAAATGGTGTTGGAATTGTGATGATAAGAAAAAGGAACCAAGCACCAGTTTTTTATTGGCCACCAACTAAGAAAAATGAAAAACAAGCCATAGCATCAGGTGAAGATTTATGTTTGGGAAATCTCACCAAGAAGTGGATGAATTATGGTGAGCAATCATCTATTGTTTATACTTGGTCAAGGGAAGCTAGAGCTCATAATGTAGGATTGATAAAGACTAAAGAATCAATGGATGGGAAAACTAAATATGCATGTTTTTTCAATATCTTCTTTAGAGGAGCTGGTTTTGGTAGATCAGTAATTACTAATGGTACTTTTGAATATACTGGTAAAACAGGCAATGAGTGGGTAGATAATGCTGAAGGTGGATCAACATACTATGAGTATGGTGGAGGTATGGATTTATTTGATCCAAATGGGAATAAAACAAAAACGTTTGATTTTATGAAGACAGGGGTTTCAAACCCATTTGATAACATGGAAGATAGATTTGCAGAATATTTAGCAAAATATGGGCTATTTCTATCAGACGCTTATGATGGTGTAGACAACGAAGATGAATATTGGATATTTTTTTATTTCAATAAATTATGTGGATATAATTGGTTCGAATGGTAAGTAACTTGGTGGATGTTGAAAGATGATTGAATGAAGAAAGGAGATGTAAGTATGATGAAGAGGTTCTTCCTGTTTTTGTTTATTTTTGTGTTACTTCTGAGTTTTTCATCAAGAATGTTTGCAGTTAATGAAGGAGAAATTATATTATCAATTGGTAGCAGTTTTGCTAGTGTCTATGGTAGAAAGGTACCTTTGGATACACCACCAATTATTTATAATAATAGGACAATGGTACCAATTAGATTTATTGCTGAGACGCTCGGACAAGATGTGGTCTGGGATGATGAAACGAAATCCGTTCATATAAGCAATGCGAATGAATATCCCATGGTATGCCAAAATGATAATTATAGAGAAACAGTCACCTCATTAATAGATAAATCGAACAAGAATATCTACATAAAACAATCAAGTATCCAACTAGCAAAAGATGACAAAATAATTGTTTCATTGCTTAAGGCAAAAGATAGGGGTATTGACATCAAGATTATGTCAGGTCACATATGCTCTATCAATCTAATTCAGTTTAGCGATAATAAGATTGGTACTAAAGAGCTAGGAGTTGATTTCAACTCAAGAATTACTGTAATTGATAATGAAGTAGTAGTTGTTGGATCCCATGACTTTAATACCGATTCAATTAACGACTACACTAACGAAAGCGTTGTGATAAAGAATATTGAGCTGGCATCCAGTATAGCCTCCTCTTTTATAAACGAATTTAACAAATAACTTGTGTATACTATGAAACAGTAAATGTACATACATTACTATTTGAGGTTATTTGTTGATGCTCATACAAAAATGAAAGAGCTACTGGGATACCTAGAGGTGTGTTCAGATATCGGAAATGGAGAAACTAATTGGTTTGTTAGGCATATATAATTTTCGTTGTGCCAAAAACTTCGGTAGTGGTGAGATTAATGTAGAACTTGACGTCAAACAAATCATTCATAATGATAGAACCATGGTGCCAATGAGATTCTTAGCTGAGAGTCTAGGGTGTGAAGTAGAGTGGATACCTGAGACTAAGGAGATAATCCTTACGTACAGTCCCTAGTATGTATGCAAACGAACATCTATAGACCCCCTAGAGCTTACAATGCTCAAAGGGGTTTCTTTATTCAGATTATTTCATTAATCACAACATTTATTCAAATTAAAGGACAATGCTGAAATGAAACAAGCTCTATGTAATATTTGTTTCAATAAGAACTAATAGATTTTCAATCTAGAATGTATAGAATATCATCTATGATAAAACGCATAGCAGTGGGACTCTCCAAAGGCGGAGTTGGTAAAACAACAACGGCTATTAACCTTTCACATGGACTAGCAAGAGTAGGTAAGAAGGTATTACTCATAGATACAGATACACAAGGACAAGTATCAAAAGCTCTAGGTGTAAGTCCTGAGTATGGACTAGCGGAGCTTATCACAGAAGAAAAGACTCGAAGAAAAGTCGCATAAAAACTTAAAAAATCCAAATACTAGAAATTTGTGGAAAATACTGTAATTAATTATTAAAAAGGTAGTTCTTTTACGAGCGCTGGGATACAAACAAAGAAACTAACTACATGTGTTGCATATTTTCATCAAACACAAAAAAGAGATACTAGAAAAATGTCCTCATTTTTGATACTGAGGGTATGAACACATTAGCAAGAAATAAACTCTTCGATATGAGCTTAAAAACGACTAAGGAATAAATATTGTGAGTGTTGAGTTACTACAAAATGCATTAGGTCTATTTATCAAACTGTAGTGATGAATGCAAATATGTTCTTGAAACATAGACCAAACCAGCCATCCTATCAGCTATTGTTTCATTATTCATCTTCGAAAAATGTTACTCAGAGATAAACTAAAAAAACTGATACAAGTCATAAAAAATCTCAAAATTGCTCCCACAGAAATTTACCATTACGGTTTCATATTAACTATCTCCAGAAAAAAAGGGGGGGTATAAATAGAGAATAACCGATCATGTTTCATCGAGCTATTTTTGATGTCAATAAACAGCCCATTAATACATGAATGGTTATGTTAACCTCACTGCATTAAAGAGAGCTTTAATTCACTGCCAATAATCTATCATAACACACAATGTAGTATTCATGGCTTTTATCCCTTCAAGGGGAAAAACCTTGAGGTGTTTTTTTGAATCAAGCTAGAAAATTATAATACCCTTTATCGGAGGGTAGATTATATACAGTCTTGTAGAGGGGGGACATTTTTAGTAAAGAGGGGTATATTTTGCCGTATTACACTCCAAAAACACTAGACCAAATTTTGACAATCTTATGCTTTAAACCCACGATAAGTCTTTATGATTCCAATTCTTTGTAATGCTATCATTAGATTGAATAGAGACAAGAACTGGTTCTATGAAGTCTTTAATGTGGCTCAGGGCTTTTTTAAAGTCCAGAGCTAGGTTTTTTGAATTATTTTTTTCAATTAATCCCTTCCATTGATCCTTATACTTTTGAATGTACCAATCATCGTATTCTGGGAAAAATGGTTTTGTTACTCTGTTTGCTAAAGTATTTTTTAAAGCGTTCTGAAGAAGCATCCCATTTATATCCATTGATCTAGAGATCAATAAAACATCATAGAAGTCTTTGACTCTGGAATTGACCAATGATAAATTAATCATTGCTTCGATTTTTTCTGCCATTAAATCTTCAAGAGAATAACAAGCAATAGATCCAATATTTTGATCTAATAGGTATCTGTAGTCACAGGTTTTTTTGTTTGTTATTATGTCGTCAAAACCCATATCCACTCTAAGCATTTGACGAATATTTCCTATAAAGGCTGTGCATGAGATTCTTATTCCTGGGTATTTTGCTTTCTGATCAATCTCTATTAATTTGATAGTTTCTATGTCGAAGGTAATATAGTCAGTGGGATTAGTTTGTATTGACAAAATACCCTTCATTATCTTCTCAATATTATCTATAGAATTGCTGGTATCTCTTACTAGAAAATCAATATCTCTAGTAAATCTGTGTGTTTCTCCTAGGTGTATCCTTAAGAGATGTGCACCTTTAAGTGTGAAGTGGTGCTGGTATTTCGAGATTAATAATCTTTTGATAAAACCATCAATAACATAGTAAGTGTATATGTAATCAACAAGACCTTTTACCTTTCCCAGGTCTTCTAGTTTTGTAATGATTGAATGCTCTTTGCCTTTGATTTCTTTATGCATTATATCATAGCTTCAACATATGTTGTAAGTATATATTTTATTCTACAAAGATTGGCATAGTCAATTAGCTTTCTGAAATCTCTACTTCTGTTGGATATGTATTCCCTTATTGCTTGTTTAACAATTTCAAGTCCAGTTCTTCTTCTCATGCGAGTTAGGTCAACAATGGTTTTCTCAATATCGTATATCTTCACATTTACGCCATCAATCTTCTTTGTCACAATACCAGTACTGAACTGTCTGTCTGAAAACTTATGCACTTTTATTCTTGGATAATCATTCTTTGGCACACGAGTTCCTCTTCTTATGGCAATATGAACCTCAGATGGAATTATATCAGTAATGTTGTAGTATGTAAGAGCGGAATCAAGACATATAACGGCATTTGGAAATTTCTTGGCTATTATTGAAAAATCTGAGTTTATCATTGGATCAGCATCAGCAAGTCTATAAAGCCCCCTGGACAGTTTAACTAGTTGCTCTTTCTGAACCATAGTCCGAAGCGTTGTTGGATTTATACCACTGCTTACCGCTTCGGCAAACCTAATCATCCCACCGTTCTCTTTAATGATTGAAATCGCTTTTTCTTTTGTAATCATGTTTTTCCAATCTAATTACATATAATGTAACCACTTAGTTCTATATGGATACATTATATATAAAACTGATTATTGTCAATACCATGTTGTCTATTTCTTTCTCATCCCCGCTAGTCTATCAGCTGCGCTTTGCGCCTCTGGGTATGTGTCGAAACTTTGAATCAACTCCATATTCGAGTTACACAGATCATATCGATCCCCATTGTATTCCCTAATCCAGAAAATCTTGCCATTTGAAATAACTTCAAAGTCTCAATTCATTCTCTCCGCTGGAGATTCTTTATCATTCCAATAAATTGTCTCTCGTTGCATTTTTTTCTTCTCTCCCCGCCCTCATATTTGAATGTTTTTTAATGACTAGGTATAAATCCCCTACCCACTCTCAAAAGTCTTAAATATGGGGCTGTTTTCTGAAATAGACCTTCAACAAACGCTGTATTCATCAGAGGTAATAATTTTGATAATTTAGGGGTATCCCCTTATAATATGCTTGTTTCTGCCAGCTGTATTTTGCTTGTGTCCAGCAAGGGCACGAGAAGAGACTTAAGGGTTGATCTGGTCGCACTTTGCGACAACCATTCACTCTCATTTGTTTGAGATAGAATTACCGGCATCCTGTCATGAATCGGTTTCATCATTTCGTTTGGAGTTGTTGTAATAATCGTACAAGATTTGAGTTCAATTCCATCTGGACTTTTCCAGCTATCCCAAAGCCCTGCAAGAGCAAACAATTCACCACTTTTCATGCTAATAAGGAAAGGTTGCGATTTCTTCTTGCCTTCTCTTTTCCATTCATAGAAACCAGACACTGGAATCAAACATCTTCTTTTGGCAAATGAAGCCCTGAATGCTGGTTTTGTGTCTACTGTCTCTGCTCTGGCGTTGAATGTTTTGTAACCGATAGATGAGTCAGTTGCCCAACTTGGCACAAGACCCCACTTCATGTATTCGAGTTTCCTATCCGATGTAATACAAGTAATATGTTGAGATGGGGCGATGTTGTATCTTGGCTTACTCATCTCAGCTTGATATATCTCATCGTATTCATCATGAAGATCAACCTTAAAACGTTTGTATATTTCTTCGAGTTTATGAGTAAGAGTGATTCTTCCACACATTTTACTCCCTCCCTATTCTGCTTTTGCCTTTGGAATCTCTTCAAACCTTGTTGTATACCTTGGGCTTCTATGAGCTTGTCTCATTCTCCAGGGCTTGCCTTCCAGCCCAACTGAGCCAAACTTGATGATTCCTGGTTGCATGTTCTTGTTGAGGACATCGATTGTGTTCATGAGGTCTTTGGTTCTAGAATCGGGATAAGGTGTAACAAAGAGATTCCGAGGTGCATCAGCCTCAGAGATAAGGTCAGAGAGGATAACCCCACACCGAAGGTATCTGTATCCTGGTTTGTAGATTCTCTTTAGTACCTTAAGTGCAGCCCTAATAAGTGTTGACGTGTCAGCCGTTGGTAAAGGGAGTCTTGTATATGCAAAGTTTGAATATTGAGGTTCTTCTTTGTGGGGGTGTGTTGAGATGAAGACACTTACAACCCATGCAACAGAACGTTGCTCCCTGAGCTTCTCACAAGCTCTTGCCATGTAAGCTGCTGTTGCCTCAGCCAGAGCTTTGTGTGTTTCTACCAGAAATCCAAAAGAGCGCGAACGGGTGATGTTTTTTTGTGGAGGTGGACTTTGGTCAAGCTCAAAACACGGGATTCCCTGGAGTTCTTTCACAGTACGCAAGCCCACCACTGTCATATGCTGTCTCGCAAAATCATCTGAGACGTTTTTTAGTTGTAGACTATTTGTGATTCCTTTGCTTTGAAGGAACTTTGAATAAGCAGGGCCAACTCCCCAGATATCCTCGACCGGGAATCTTTCAAGAAATGCGTCAATGTCCTGCTCTCCGATATCAAACACCCCCTCAAACTCCGGAGTCTTCTTGGCTATTCTGTTTGCAATCTTGGCAAGTGTTTTTGTGGGGCCGATACCAACAGACACAGGCAATTTATACCACTGGGCAATCTTTTTCCTTATGAATCGGCAATAGTTGGCGTGCCGCATGTTTATGCCTTCAAGAATCATGAAGGCTTCATCTATTGAGTAAACCTCAACATCTTTTACAAAGTCGCGCAATGATCCCATCACACGGCGAGACATATCCCCATAGAGTTCAAAGTTAGCAGAGAACACCGCCATGTTGTGTTTTTTTACAAACGGCTCAACCTTGAAGTATGGGTCAGAGATAACCTTTATGCCAAGAGCTTTAGCCTTCCGACAAGCAGCAATTATGAATCCATCATTGTTAGAAAGCACAACAACAGGTCGATCAACAAGGTCTGGACGAAAGACCTTCTCACATGAAGCGTAGAAGCTGTCGCAGTCTAGGAGAGCGTAAGATTTCCGCCTCGTATAGGATGTATCACATTGGTCACTACTCCCCATATGCTTAAATCCATCTCCTCTGTTATCTCTATTGGC
>Ga0209607_1000857_pt1 | contig 25977 bp, 26 predicted proteins | sample AD_UKC117_MetaG_FD_184413 | JGI IMG/M metagenome (GOLD analysis project Ga0209607, IMG submission 184413) | Active sludge microbial communities of municipal wastewater-treating anaerobic digesters from Hong Kong - AD_UKC117_MetaG (SPAdes)... | ecosystem: Engineered > Bioreactor > Anaerobic >... | reverse complement strand
CGCCACATCCAACCACACATCCGCCTCCGGGCGCAGCCCATACATCGTGCCCTCTCGCAAAATATAGGCCGACGGGGCGCGCGGCGGCCGGTCGGGTTCCAGGGCCTGGCAAAGCGCGTTGAAGGCGATTTTGAAGTTGCGACGGCCGTTCTCCGGATCCAGCTCCGGCCACAATAGATCAACAATCTGGTCCCGATCCAACACTTCGTGGCGGTAAGAGAGTAAAAGCTGCAGCAGTTGGCGCGCCGTCTTTCGCTGCCATTCGCGCGGAGAAACCAGTTCCGCCCCGCGCCAGACCATAAACTGGCCAAACGTTTGCACCCGCAGTTGGTAACCCGGATGCAGGGTCAGCGCCGACAAATCCAACAAAACCAGCAGCCGCCGGGCGTACGTGCCGTCCACATCCTCATCACGGGCGAACAGCAGCAGCGGAACCAGCGCCCGCGGATCCGGCGGCCCAACCAGCGTGCGCCGCGTAAACAGGAAGTCGTAGCCATAAGTGCGCGCCAGGCGCAGCAATTCACCCAGGCCAGACGTTAACAGGCCGGTTTCGGCCTGGCGCTGCCAGAGCAGGCACTGCCAGAGCAAGGCCAGCGCCTCGCCGTGGGTGTCGTTGCATTCCCGAAAGGCCACCAACGCCTGGGCCAATTCCTGAAAAGCCGGGGCGATCTGCCCGGCGAGCGCATAACTGGCCCCCAACGACAGCCGAATGAACGCCTCGATCCACTCGTCCCCGGCGCTTTGGGCGATGGCGATCCCCTGATCGGCGGCATGAGCCGCTTCGGCCAGATGGCCGCGAAAGCCGTGGACCTGACAAATCCCCCAATACGACTCTACCTTGAGCCGCGGCACCATCAACTTATCGCTGAGAGTGATACATTGGCGGAAACAGCGGTACGCTTCTTCGTACCCTTGCTCATCTTTTTGCAGCAGCCAGGCATGCCCCTGGCGCATGTAACCAACGGCCGTAATAAATGGCGACTGGAACATCTGCCCCCGCTGCGTGCCCTGCAAAGCAAAAGCGTGGGCCTGATCCCGCTCACCCTGAAAAGCCAGCACCAGCGAAAGCAGCAGCGGCGTTTCCCGGTGAGCGCGGGGCCGCAACACCGGCTCCGCCTGTTCCAGGTGCACGCGATCTTCCAGCAGTTGGCGCGCTTCGGCCAGACGGCCGGTGCGCAGCAAAACGCGCACCGACAATTCCGCCTCCGCCGGGCCTTCCTGGCGTAAGTCGCGGGCCTGCTGGCGGTAAAGCTCCGCCTCTTCCAGGTGGCCCAGGTTGAGCATGTTTTCGGCCAGCAGTTCACGCAGGCGGGCCCGGCTTTCGCGATCCTCCAGACCATCGGCGATACGCATGGCCTCTTGCAGCAGCTGCTCCGCCTGGCTGGGGTTGACGGTGTCCAGGTAGATGCGGGCCTGGCCGCGCAGCGCCTGGCCCACTTCACGCAGGCTGCCCTGGGTGCGGGCGCGGGTCTCGGCCTGCTGGTACCAGCCCAGGGCTTCATCGAAGCGGCTGTGCAGGCGGGCAATGTCGCCCAGGCAAACCAGCAGCGTGGGGTGGGTTTCCAGCACTTCGGGCGGCAGGCTGGCCATCCAGCCGGCCAGCAAATTGAGCCGCCCGCTGCGCACCAGGCGGCGGCCGGACGCATCGAGGATCACGGCCGTTTCGGCAAAATCACCGGCAGCCAGCAGGTGGTGGATACTCTTTTCTTCGTCACCGCGCTGGCGATAGTAAGCGGCGGCGCGCCGATGGAGGATTTGCGCGGCGGTCGGGTCCAACTGGTTTTGCAGCAGCTCGCGCAGCAGGTGGTGGTAGCGCAGCACCCCCTCCCCCACGCTGACCACGAAGAGGCTGTTTTCTTGCAGAAAACGCAAAATTTGTTCGCTGTCCTGGGTCTGGCGCAGGTCGTTGCAGATAGCGGCGTCCATTTCGCGCAGCACGGCCGTTTCCCGCAAAAACGCCTGGATGTCCGGGGCTTGCTGGGCCAAAACCTCCTGCACCAAAAAGCCGAATAACTCGCTGCTGGACCCGGATAACTGCCCCAACGCATCGTTGAGGGTCGTGTCGGTGTCGCTTTGCCAGCGCTGCCACACCAACTGCAAAGCGATGGCCCAGCCTTCGCTGATGGCCGCCAATTGATCAACCTGTGCGGCCGTCAGCGCCAGGCGATACTGCTCCCGAAAAAGCGTCTGGATTTCTTCCGGGGTGAAGGCCATTTCCGCCTGACCGATTTCTAGCAGTTCGCCGCGCACCTGCCAGGTGAGGCTGGTGGGCAGCTTAAGCGGGTAACGGGTGGCCAGAATGATATGCAGATTGGCCGGCGCGCGCCCGATGAGCCGGTCGAGAATACGCAAAGGTTCGCCGGCTACGTCCAGCAGGTGCACGTCGTCCAGCACCAGGAAGATAGCCTCCTGGCGGCAGTCGGCCAGGGCGTTGATCAGCAGGTCTACGGCCGTCGTCCACGGCAGCGGCGCGCTGCCCCGATCCCACGCTTCCAACATCGTCAATGGCGAGGTAGAAAAGCCGGGCAGTGCAGCGGCAAAGCCGTGCACCAGGTGCAGCAAAAGGCGCAGCGGGTCCACGTCGCCATCATCCAGGTGATACCAGACGAGGTAGGGGGCAACGGCCGTCAGCGCGGCCAGCGCCGTGCTTTTGCCATAACCCGCTCCCGCCTGCACCACCGTCAGGCGATAATCGGCGGCTTCCAACAGACGCCGGGTCAGGCGCGGGCGAACCAGCGTGCGCCGGGCCGGGTATGGCGGGATCAGTTTGGTGCGAACGACGTAGTTTTCAGGATACACGATTCAATGGAATTAGCAGCCAGGTTAAGACCCATAGCTGAGCAGGATGACCAGGTCGTTGACATTCGTGCCGGTTGGACCGGGCTGCAGCAAGCTCGGCGGCGCAGTACCGGCCGTCCGCTGGTCGAGTTGGTGAAAAAAGTGGTAACTATCGTTGTTGGCCAGGAAGGCTTGAGGAGATAAATTGGCCTGCTCGGCCCGTACGGCCGTTCCCCCGGTGACTATCGCGCCGGCAGCGTCCGTGGGACCATCTTCACCGTCGGTAGCCAGGCTGGCAAGGGCCACGCGCTCGTGGCCGGCCAGGGAAATCGCCGCCGCCAGGGCCGTTTCCAGGTTGCGCCCACCCAGCCCGGAGCCGGTCAGCGTGACGGTCGTTTCGCCGCCGAGGAGGAAGGCGTGTTGGGGCGGCAAATCTTTAGCGATAGCCGCAGCCACGCGGCCTACCTCGCGCGCTTCGCCTTCCAGCCGGGCCGTAAGCAGTTGAGCGGTAAAGCCTAATTCAGCGGCGCGGGCCTGGGCGGCCTGGGCCGCCTGCCGGACGTCGCCCACGATGATGGGCGGCAGGCTTGACGAGGTTTGGGGCGACGGCCGTTGCCTCAGGGCGTCTTGCAAGCGGCGGAACACGGCGCTGTCCAGCCTTTGGGCTACCGCGTAACGGTCCAAAACGGCCAGGGCGTCGGCCGGGGTGTCGCTGCCGGGCACAGTTGGGCCGCTGCCAATGATGGCCAGCGGATTGCCCACCACGTCGCTCAAAATCAGGCTCGCCACCTGCGCCGGCGCGGCCCAATCGGCCAGACCGCCGCCTTTCACGGCATCTAGCTGGCGGCGCACCGTGTTGAAGGCGTCGATGGGGCAGCCGCTGGCCAATAGCGCCTGGTTGAGGGCCTGCCAATCGGCCAGGGAAACGAGCGGCTGGCTGAGCAGGGCGGATGCGCCGCCGGAAATAAGACAGAGGACGAGATCGGCGGCGGTGGTGGTTTGGAGCAGGTCGTGAACGGCCGTGGTGGCGGCCAGGCTGTTTGGGCCGGGCACGGGGTGATTGCCGGTGTGGATGGCGACGACCGGCGGTAAGTCGATTGTGTCGGGTAATGTTTTGGCGACGACGATGCCGGCGTGCAGGGCGCGACCGAGGCGGCGGCTGGCAGCCTGAGCCATCGGCACGGCCGCTTTGCCAACGCTGACCAGAAAGACACGTCCCCGGCCAAGATCGTAATGCTGCTCCTGTCCTATCCGGAGCTGGCTGTTGGTTATATGGAGATGGGCGGAAACGGCCGTTTCCGGATCAGCGGCGGCCAGGGCGGCGGCGTACAGCTCGGCAACGTGCTGGCGATAATCGGCAAAACGGGGAACCATGAGACGCCTCGCTTACGAACCGACCGCGGCGATCGCTTCCTGGGCAGCCACGTCGGGCGACTTGCTGAGCGAAACCACGTCGAACACCGCATTTTCCAGCGCAGCCATGATGGAGCTGGTGGCGGTAAGGGGCATGGGGACGGCCCGCTGCAGTTCGTTTTGGGCAAAAGCGGCGTAGACATCATCGTTGGGCCAGGCGCTAAACGCGCCGGGGGCGGCCGGTAAAATCTGGCTTTGCCGGCTCCAACTGCCCAGATTTTCCGGGGTGGTAAGGAAGGTGATGAGTTCCGCAGCCAGCGCTTTTTTCTCAACGTCGGGGGTGGTGGTGGCCCAGGCCCAACCGCTGATGAGGGCAGGCAGCGGTTGATCCAGACCCGGCACTGGGGCAAAAAGGGGCGTGTAATCGGTGGAGGTGCTCATCAGGTAAACATCGGAGGAGGTGAGGGCGTAATCAGTGGAGCCGTCGCGGACCAGGCGCACACTGTCGGCCAGGGTGGTGATATTGCTGCTCTGCTGCAAGATGAAGCCGTTGACACGGCCGTTATACAACTGTTCCAGCGCCAGAGTCAATGGTTCCAGTTCCAGCGCCGGCTGCCCAGCGTCGTTGGTCAGCGTGCCGCCAGCCGCCAGATAAAATTCCAGCGCCAGCCGGGCCCCGTCTGGCCCGGCCGCCGGTAGGACCATATGCCGTGTGGTGTCGGAAATAAACGCGCTCCAGGTGAGGGGAACCGGATCGGTAATCACGCTGCTGTATTCCAGGTGCTGCATGTCCACCAGGGCAAACGGGTAACCCACGAGATGATCGGCATTGTAAGCCCACTCCTGCGCGGGGGGGAAAAGCGCGTCAACGGCCGTTGGATCCAGAAATTCCTCCATGGGAAAAATCAGCCCTTCACTGGCTGCCGGGGCCAATTGGGCGACCGGCAGGGCGATCAGGTCTGGCAGGATCGTGGGGGCCACGCCGCGGCCGGTGCGCAGGTAGTTGAGCGTGCCACCCTGACCGACGGTGGGTTTTTGCTCGACGATAATTTCCAGATCGGGGTGGGTGTTGTTGAAGGCGAGCAGTTGATCGGACAGCGTCACCGCGCCGGCCTCGGTGCGGGAGGCAATAGCCGGCGGCAGCCAGATGATGAGCGAATTGCTGGTGGGCGTGATGGTGGCGGCGATGACAAAATTGGGCGTGGACTGGGCCGCGAGGGTGAGGGCGGCGATGGGTGTGGCGGGCACGGCCGTTGGCGCGGCCGCCGGCGTGTTGCTGACGCCGCTGAGTACATCACAGGCGGCCAGAATCAAAACAAGTAACGAGAAAAATACAATCAGGATAGCACGGCGCATAAAAATCGGCTCCAGATGCGGTCAATTATCCAGGTTGGCGAGGGTGATGGGATCTTGTTGGGGTTTGCACTCGCCACACCACACAGCGCCGGCCACCACGAAGGCTTTGTATTCACCTTTGGTCGTGCGATAGGTGTGGATAATGTAGGGCATTTCCTGGGCGTGGGTTTTGCAGACTGCCCGCCCGCAGAAGCGACAGATGGCATGAGACGGCCGTTCGCAGTGCCAGCACTCCATAAAGTCACTCAGTCAAATCCAGGTCTTTGTTGGCGAAAACGTCAGCCGCTAACATGATTAACAACGTAGCGTACAACAGCAAAATGGCCGGAGCCAGCGCCTGGGAGGTGTTGAAGCTGCCTACAACCACCGCATCGGCGATGGCGCGAAAGGGCCAGAAAGGCAGGCTGAAAAAGCTGCTCAAGGCGCTGGCGCCGTCTTGCTGCAGCCAACCGGCCAGATTATTGAGCGGCGTTACCAACGTGACCATGCCCGCGCCAACGAGCGAGCGGCTGAGGTCGTTGAGGCGCAAGATGATCCAGGTGTTGAGGCTGCTTTTGTTGTTCAGGCTTTGGCCGAAGAGGAAGATGGCGATAAGCCCAAACAGAAAGACGCGGGACCAACCGGCGGCGACAAAATCGGAGGCGTGCAGGGCCAGCACGGCCGTTAATGTATTCAGCGCCAGCCAGATGGGCGGGATGAGCAAGACCTGGTCCAGCGACAGGTCAGGGCCGCGGAACAAAGCCAGGATGGCTAACACCAGCTGCAAGATGGTGGCGAACAAGATGGAGGAGAGGAGAACGGCCGTTAAATACTCCACCCGGCTCGGCAGACGAACGATCCAGGGGGCATGACCAACCTGATTGGCCTTTGAAGCAATGGACAACGTACACAAAAAAGTCATCGCCGCGCCAAAGGCTGCCAACACCAGAATGTAATAAGAAGCGTCCGGTGTCCGCTGATCCGGCGGGAACATCACCAGCCAGTAAGCCAATCCTACCAAAATATAAATGATGCCGGTCAGAGAAATCAGCAAACTGCGAAAAAAGTATCGGGAGAGGGCTAGTATGCGTTGGGTCATTGCACTGCCTCGGCGTAAATTTCAGCTAACGAAATCCGATTATGCTCCACCCGCAGCACGTCAAAACCAGCCTCCAGCAGCATCACCAAAACTTGCCGCCGCATCTCCATCGCCTCACCTTTCAGATAGACGATGTCGCCGGCGACATCCACACCATCATGGAGCGCGGCCAGCGACTGGCCAAACTCCTCCAGCGGCTTGTTAGCGCGGATGCGGATGTGAGACTGCGCCGCCATGGCCTGGGCCATGCTGTTCTCGTAATGAATCTGGCCCCGGTTGAGGATGACTAACTGCGTGCACACCTGGGTCACTTCGGGCAAGTGGTGGGTGCTCATGACGATCGTTTTGCCAGACTGGTGCAGCGATTGGATGCAGGCGTGGATTTCCGCCTGGCCGGTGGGGTCTAGGCCATTGCTGGGTTCATCCAGCAGCAGCAGCGGCGGATCCCCGATAAGAATTTGCGCCATGGCCAGCCGTTGGCGCATCCCTTTGGAGCATTCCCTAATTTTTTTGTTAGCAGCGCTTTGCAAATTCACGCGCTCCAGGCTCTCGTTAACCGCCCGGTTGATTTGCGGACCGGGGAGACCGCTCAGGCGGGCCACCTGCCGCAGGTATTCATTGACGCGCAGGTGGTTGGGAAACAGAAGCCGTTCGGGTTTGTAGCCAATCGCGGGCCACACGTCGCCTGCCGGCTTGATTTTTCCGGCGGTAGGATTGATGATGCCCGCGATAAGTTTAAACAGCGTGGTTTTTCCGGCGCCGTTGGGGCCTAACAAACCAAACACTTCACCGGCGGGTATCTGCAATGAGACGTTGTCCAGAGCGGTGAGTGTGTAATACTTCTTGGTAACCTTACTGATCTCAATCACGAGTTGACCTTGTAGAACTGCTTGTTTGTTATGATTTTCCGATGGGTAGTTTACCACAGGCGGCAAGGGCGGCAATGAACGGGAAACGGCCGTATTGGCGCTTCCTGAGTGGCCGCAAAACCAATTCGACGCCTCATCGGGAGCCTGTTATAATGCTCGCTTGGTTTTCTCGAGAACCAATTTTGCCTTCTATGGCTGAACGCAGAAACAAGATTTTTATTTGACGAGGTTGTAAACATGCAAACATGGGCCCCTTATTTGGGTGTGATTGAAATTATTCTGGCGGTCGTGCTGACCGTTTTAGTCCTGCTGCAAACAAAAGGCGGCGGCCTGGGCAGCTTTATGGGCGGCGGCGACAGCGGCGGCAGTTTCCGTACCCGTCGCGGCGTTGAAGCTACTATGCACCGCGTGACCATTGGCATTTCCATCATCTTTTTCATCAACACCATCCTGGCCTTCCTCGCCTGGGGACAGATCGTCTAGCTGCTAGCGCAGCCGCCAATAAACCAGGAAACGTGAAACGAGACGCAGGCGCTGCGTTTTGTTTCACGTTTTAATGTGGTATGAAAATTAATCTTAGATGGCAGGTCTTGCTGGCAGTTGTCGCGTTTGCCCTGGTCATCGCTCTGTTATCTTTTCAAGTACAATCAGCCAGTTTTTGCTCCACCAGGGTCCCATCGGCAGGCGGCGCTTTTGTGGAAGGCATCGTTGGCGCACCCCAATCCCTGAATCCGCTGCTCAGCGACCCCTATCCTGTTGACCGCGAATTGACCAGCCTGATTTTCGACGGCCTGACGCGTTATGACGCGTCTGGTGTGTTGGTTCCGGCGCTGGCGGAGAGCTGGACGGTGAGCGAGGATGGTCTGTCGGTACAGTTTACGCTGCGGGATGACGCATTCTGGCAAGATGGGGAACCGGTAACGGCCGTTGACGTCCTCTTCACCTTTGGCCTGCTGCAAGACGAAGCTTTTCCCGGCCCCCCTGCCCTGTCGCAGTTCTGGCACACCATCACCATCAACCAGATCGACGAACGCACCGTGCAGTTTGTGCTGCCGGAACCCTATTCGCCATTTTTAGACGCCACCACGCGCGGCCTGCTGCCCGCCCATCTGCTGGACGGCGTCACGGGCGCAGAGCTGCCGGACGCGGCTTTTAACCTGGCTCCGGTGGGCACGGGACCGTTTATGGTCGATCCCAGCCTGAACTGGCAGGCAAACGGCCGTCTCCGGCTCCTGCCCAACCCGGCCGACTGGCGCGAAGGCGTGCAACTGTCCGCTCTCGAATTTCAGTTTTTCCCCGACGAGGCCACCCTGCTCGATGCCTTCCAGAACGGCGACATTCACGCCATCAACCGCGTCAGCGCAGCGGTGCTGCCCCAGATTGCGGCGCTGCCGGAAGCCCGGCTCTTTACAGCCCCAGAACCAACGTATTCCGCCCTTTGGTTCAACTTGCGCCCACCGGCCGACGAAACCTTCAACGAATTGGGCCGCACGCTTTCCGGGCGGCAGGCGCTGGCCGCCGCCCTGAACCGGGAAGCCCTGGTGGATACGGCGCTGAATGGGCAGGGATTGGTTTTTAACGGGCCTTATTTACCTTCTTCCTGGGCTTACAACCCGGCAATCTCCACCAACAAGGCATACGATCCGGCTACGGCCGCGTCGTTGCTGGATACGGCGGGCTGGGTATTTGGGCCGGAACAAACGGTGCGGCAGAAAGATGGACGGCCGTTAACCCTGACCCTCATCACCCTCAACGAGCCGCAGCCGACGGCCGTGGCCAACGCCATCCAGGCGCAATGGGCCGCCGTGGGCATTGATACCCAAATCCGGCTGGCCCAGGACACTACCGAACTGCGCCAGTGGCTGGCCGACGGCTTGTTTGACGTGGCTCTGCTCAAATTTACCCCCAACGGCGACCCCGACTTGTATGATTTTTGGAGTCAGGAAGCCATCATTCGCGGGCAAAACTACACCGGCTGGAACAACCGCCGGGCGAGCGAAGCTCTGGAGCAGGGGCGGCAGGTGTGGGGGATGGAAGAGAGACGGCCGTCTTACGACACCTTCTTGCGTAACTTCGACCAGGACATGCCGGCCCTGACGCTGTTCCAGGACACGTACACCTATGCCCTGAATACGGCCGTCAACAACGCCGAAATTGGCCTCATCAACCAACCGCGCGATAGATATAAAACGTTCGCCCAATGGTTCTTGCTCTATCGCGACGTGGTCGTCGCCTGTCCATCCGACGGCTCTGGTGTAGAGGGAGATTAAATTCGCAGTAATTTTGTCGTAATCTTTGTTATAATGAATGCGCCTTCCTTACGAAGACTCATGGAATAAAAATGAAAACTCATCAAAAAAATGAGACGCCACAGAAGGCTCTGAGCCAAACCAAAATTCGACGTCCCATTTAAGGAGATAAAAAATGACCTTAGGCGGTTGGGAATGGGTAATTATTCTGATTATCGTTTTGTTGATTTTTGGTGTTGGTCGGATCAGCAAACTGGGTAGTGAACTGGGCAAGGGAATTCGCGCCTTCCGCGAAGGCATGCAAGAAGGCCAGGAAGACAATTCCAAGAAGGACACCGACGGCGAGGCCAAATCAGAGTAACGGTCCTGGCTGGTGCATCCTACAGCCCATCGGCGCTTCGCACAAAGCCGACAAGCTGGACGGAGCGCCAGATGAGGGCCACATTCATATGGGCATCTCCCGTAAAACCCGGCACAATCAAAGTTTGATGTATGGATAGTTTTTTTGGAATCGGCGCGCCAGAACTCGTTCTGATCTTGCTGCTGGCCGGCCTGGTTTTAGGGCCGCAGCGTATTCGGCAGGTGGCGCATTGGCTGGGAAAAACGACGGCGCAGTTGCAAGCAATTGCCCGCAGTTTTTCCCGCCAGCTTAACGCCGAGCTTGACGCGGTAGACGGCAGCGGCGAGCTGCAAGAAACGATGAAAGAGATGAAAGAACTGCGTAAACAAATCGCCGATTTGCGCCGCGAAGTCACTTCCGCCGCCGCGCAGCCCTTTGAAGAAGGTCGCCGGGCGCTGCAAGACGGCCAAAAAGTGCTGAACAATTCCATCAAACCACCCACCTTAGGCCCCAAGCCCGAAAACTCTGAAAAATCCGAGCCTCGACCGGCGACGGAAGATGAGTCCCTGGCAACGTTGCCTAACCTGCTCGACGTGGCAGACGATCCCGATTAATGAGCACATCCAACGAAAGCGAAGAAACCTTTGCCGAGCAGACGCTGCTGGAGCATCTTAACGAACTGCGCAAGCGCCTCACCTGGGCCGGCGTTGCTTTGATCGTCGCTACCATATTCAGCTTTATTTTTGCGCAAAGAATCCTGCTCTTTTTGCTTAGGCCTTATAACTCGCAGCTGCAAACCTTGCGGCCGACGGAAGGTATTGAAACCTTCTTTAAGGTAGCCCTGGTTTCCGGCATCATCATCTCTATGCCGATTATTTTGTGGCAGTTCTGGCTGTTTATCGCCCCCGGACTCACTAAAAAGGAACGCCGATACGTGTACGTCTTCATTCCGGCGGCGTTGGGTCTGTTTTTGTTGGGTATCTTGTTTGCCTGGTACGTGCTGGTGCCGGCGGCCGTAGCCTTTCTTTCCTCGTTTATGCCGGAAGTGTTCAAGACGGATTGGACCGGACAGGAATACATCAGCTTTATCCTGGCGATGCTTTTCTGGTTGGGGCTTAGTTTCCAGATGCCGGTGATTATTTACGTGCTGGCGGCCGTGGGGTTGGTGAACGGCCCGATGCTGCGTGACCAATGGCGTATTGCCGTAGTAGGCGTGGCCGTGCTGGCGGCGGCGATCACACCATCCATTGATCCGGTAACGATGTTATTAACCATGGCGCCTCTGCTGGTGCTCTATTTTTTGAGCATCGGCCTGGCCTATCTGGGCTATCGGCGGTTTGAGCGATCCATGGCGATTGAATAACGGCCGTTTCCCCTCATCCCTCTTCCCTCAATCAACTAATCCGAATCACTTTATCCGGTAAACGACATGCCCGATTCTGTGGCCTATCAACAGCTAGAAGAAAAAATCGTGCGCTGGGCGGCCGGGCAAACGGCCGTGCACGCTATCCTGCGCATCGGCTCGCGGGCGCGGCAGGTTGACCCGGCCGACGACCTGTCGGACCTGGACCTGATTGTGCTGGCGGCGGCGCCAGAACAGTTCGCCCAGGATGCCGCGTGGTTGGCAGCCATCGGCCCGCCGTTGATCCCTGTTTTAGAGCGCCACGAAAGCGGCTTTGAGTGGCTGGTGGTGTTTGCCGATGGACTGAAGGCGGATTTTTACTTCAGCCAGGCGGAAGAGGATTTAACGGCCGTTCTCGCTCGCCCCCCCTTCCCCAACGTCCTGCGGCGCGGGGCAGATGTGCTGTACCAACAGCCCGGACTCACGCTCAGCCTCTCATCCCATGAACCGCAGCCTGAACCTTTACCAACGGCCGTTGCCTTCCGCCATGAGGTCAACGCCATGCTCCTGGCCGGATTAAAGGCCGCCAAATTCATTCGCCGCGGCGACCTGTGGCGCGCCCATTCGCTGCTGGACACCGAGATGCGGAGCCATCTGCTCACGCTGATTACCTGGCACGCCCGCGCCCGGTTTGGCCCAAAGCATGACACCTGGTACAACGGCCGTTACCTGGAAACCTGGGCCGACCCGCGTGTGCTGGCGGCTTTGCCGGCCACCTACAGCCGTTTCGCCGCCGCCGAGACCTGGCAAGCTTTGCTGGCCATGCTGATTTTGTACCGCTGGCTGGCGGAAGAAACGGCCGACCTTAGCCATCTGGATTTTCCCCACCACGCCGCCGAGCAAACGCTGGCCTGGATTCAAGCCATCTACTTGACAAACCCTCCGGAAGATATATAATTTTGATATTAAACTATTTAATGTGGAATTATTTCTTACTGGGAACTGATAGCATGGGAACCCACTACAACGGCACAGAAGAAGAAATTCGCGCGCTGGACTTGTACATCAAGCTAACGCGAGCGGCCGATGCCGTCAACGGCCGTATCAACCGCCATCTCACCGACGAGAATCTGACCATCAGCCAGTTTGGCGTGCTGGAGGCGCTGTACCACCTCGGCCCCCTGCACCAGCACGAACTGGCCGAAAAAATCCTCAAGTCCACCGGCAACATGACCCTGGTGATCGACAATCTGGTGAAGCGCGATCTGGTTGAGCGCTGCCGCGACGAGCAGGACCGCCGCTACGTGACGGTGCATCTGACGGCAAACGGCCGTGACCTCATCGCCCGCATGTTTCCCGCCCACGTCGCCACGGTCGTGGCCGAGATGGCGGCCTTGTCGGTCGCTGAGCAAGAGCAGTTGGCGGCGCTGTGCCGCCGGTTGGGCTTACAAGAAGCGGCCGAAAGCTAAATTTTTTTGTAAGATAATTCAATGTCAAACTATCAAATATTAAGAGATAATTTCCGCCCGGCCTAACCCACCACGCCGGGCAAAAGGAGACACAGATGTCCTCTATTCAAGGTTTACACCACATTACCCTGGTCAGCAGCAACGCCCAGCGCACAGTCGACTTCTACACCGGCGTTTTAGGGCTGCGCCTGGTCAAACAAACCGTCAATTTTGACGATCCCGGCGCTTACCACCTCTATTTTGGCGACAAAACGGGGCGACCGGGAACGGCCGTTACCTTCTTTGAGTGGCCGCGCTCGCCACAGGGACGGCCGGGCATTGGCGGCACGCACCACTTCGCCCTGGCCGTCGCCGATTACGACGGTCTGCTGAAGTGGAAACGCCGCCTCACCGATTTAGGCATCGCGGTCAATGGGCCGCTGGATCGTCATTATTTCACCTCCATCTACTTCCGCGATCCCGACGGTGTCATCCTGGAAATTGCCACGCTGGGGCCGGGCTTCACCGCCGACGAGCCGGCGGCCACCCTGGGCAGCGAGCACCGCGATCCCCCGGCGCAGATGATCATCAACAACCGCGACGAGGCGCGCATCGCCGCCACGACATGGCCGGAACCTGTGCCCGCCGTCACTGCCGACATGGCCCTGAGCCACGGCATGCACCATATCACGGCCATCGGTACAGACATCCAGCGCACCGACGCTTTTTTCAGCGACCTGCTCGGCTTGCAGCAGGTGAAAATGACGAGTAACTTCGACGATCCCACCTCGGCCCACTGGTATTGGGGGGTGGAAAACGGCCGTCCCGGCAGCCTCATCACCTACTTCGAGCGCAAGCCGCAAGACAAACGCTATCACTTCGTGCAAATGGGCGCAGGGCAGACCCATCATTACGCCTTCGCCGTGCCCGACGCCGACACGCAGTTAGCCTTCCGCGAAAAACTGCTCAAAGCCGGGCTGCGCGTCTCGCCGGTGATGGACCGCGTCTACTTCAAGAGCATCTACACCAATGATCCCGACGGCCACATCGTCGAGCTGGCGACGGCTGGACCCGGCTTTTTGCTGGATGAGGACGAAGCCAACCTGGGCACGGCGCTGCAGCTGCCGCCCTGGTTGGAACAGCACCGGGCGACCATTACCAATCAACTGACGCCGCTGCAGGTTCCGGCCTGGGGCGAACTGGCCGCCGTCCGATGAGCGGCTTGTCTACGGCCACGCCCCATCAAGGCCAGCCGGTGGTCGCTGCCGGCGCGCCGCTGGATCAGGCGCAGGGCGCCATGATTCTGGTCCACGGCCGTGGCGCCACCGCCGACAGCATCCTGACACTGGTCCCGGAATTTGCCCGGTCGGATTGGGCTTACTTAGCGCCGCAGGCCGCGGGCAACACCTGGTATCCCTACAGCTTTCTGGCCCCAATCGACCAGAATGAACCGGGCATTTCCTCGGGGCTGACGGCCGTTGCCGACCTTCTGGCCCAGGTGACGGCCGCCGGCATCCCGCCGGAGCGCGTGATCCTGTTGGGTTTTTCGCAGGGCGCCTGTCTGGCGCTGGAATTTGCCGCCCGGCACGCCCGCCGGTATGGCGGCGTGGTGGGATTCAGCGGCGGTCTGATCGGACCGGACGGCACACCGCGAAATTACGCCGGTTCGCTGGCGGGCACGCCGGTTTTTCTAGGCTGCAGCGACGTAGATTTCCACATTCCCAAGAAGCGGGTAGAGGAGAGCGCGGCCGTGTTGCAGCAGTTAGGCGGCGAGGTGACCATGCGGCTGTATCCGGGCATGGGCCACACCGTCAACCAAGACGAAATCGAATTTGTGCTCGAATTGATGCGCTCGCTGTGACGCAAAAGGGCAGGGCAACGGCCGTTGCCCTGTCCCCTTTTTTTGCTATTTACTTCAACACCCATTGAAATATGACACTTCTCGCTTGAATGGGTGACAAAGATCATAGGCTGGGGGAAACGGCCGTTTGTACAATTCAACGTGTATTGAAATAGCTGTAACACCGTCTCACGTTGGAGTGTATTCGATGACTGTCAAACATATCAGCACCCCCTCCCCAAATCGTTCGCCGTGGCAGCTGCCGGCCCTCGTTTTAGGGCTGGCGATCATCTGGATTGTGGTTTGGGGGCAGTTACAAAATCTGGCCGATTGGCTTAGCTATAGCGTCATCGGCCTGTCGCCGGACACCCGTCTGGGCGAGTCGGTTAACTTCTTTCTCTACGACGTCCCCAAAATCCTGATGCTGCTGGCCGGCATGATCTTCGTGGTGACGATCGTGCGCTCTTTCTTCAGCCCGGAACAGGCGCGGGCAGTTTTAGGCGGCCGGAGGGAAGGCATCGGCAACGTGCTGGCGGCCGGTTTAGGCGTTATCACACCCTTTTGCTCCTGTTCGGCCGTGCCGCTGTTCATCGGTTTTGTCGAAAGCGGCGTCCCCCTTGGAGTGACCTTCTCCTTTTTGATCGCCACCCCGGTGGTGAACGAAGTGGCTCTGGCCATGCTGTTTGGCCTGTTTGGCTGGCAAATCGCCGGATTATACCTGATCACTGGTCTGGTCATTGCCATCCTGGGCGGGATGCTCATCGGCCGGCTGCGGCCGGAACGGTACGTGGAGGATTTTGTCTGGCAGGTGCAGGTTGGCCGGCAAACAGGCGTCGTCTACAAACCAACCTGGGACGAGCGCATTCGGGACGCCGGACGCAGCACTCGGGAAATTGTCGGCAAGGTGTGGCCGTTTGTGGTGATCGGCATTGCCATCGGCGCAGGCATTCATGGTTATGTGCCGGAAGATTTCCTGGCCGAGGTGATGGGACAGAATACGTGGTGGGCCGTGCCTGCGGCCGTTCTCCTGGGCATCCCGCTCTATTCCAACGCCGCCGGGGTTATCCCCGTGGTGTATGCGCTCATGGAAAAAGGGGCGGCGCTGGGCACAGTGCTGGCGTTCATGATGTCCGTGGTCGCCCTCAGCCTGCCGGAAATGTTGATTTTGAAACGGGTCATCAAAACCCGGTTGATTGCTATCTTTATTGGCATTGTCGCCCTGGCGATTATTGTGACCGGGTATTTGTTTAACGCGATTATTGGTTAACATAAATCCAAAATGGGGCGAACCCACACAATTTGAAGGAGCAGATGATGGTATACGTGAAAGTATTAGGACCGGGCTGCCGCAACTGCCAGAAGCTGGAACAGGTAGCCAAAGATGCCGTGGCGAAGTTGGGCGTGGAGGCATCTGTGGAAAAGGTGACCGATTACGCCGACATCATGCAGTACAATATCCTGGCTACGCCGGGGCTGGTGGTGAATGAGCAGCTTGTCGCCGCCGGGCGTGTCCCCAGCGAAGTGGAGGTGATGGCCTGGCTGCAAAAAGCACAAACGGCCGTCTAGGTGTGATGTTTATGCACAGGGAGAGTGGGTAATGGTCTGGTTGGCCCAAGATGAAGCGGAAGTAGCCGAGGTAACGGCCGTGCTCAAAGTCCTGAGCGAGCCAAACCGGCTGCGTATCTTCGCCGCGTTAATGACCGGCGACTCCTGTAACTGCCAGTTGCAGGAAACATTAGGCCTGGCCCCGAACCTGCTCTCCCACCATTTGCGCGCCCTGGAAAAGGCCGGGTTGGTCAACTCGCGGCGCGACCGGGTAGACGGCCGTTGGATTTATTACAGTGTCGACCGCACGGCCGTCATCCGCTGGCGAGCCTGGCTCAACGCCTTTCTCGACCCGGCCGGCATTCAGCAGCGCCCCCTCTGCGGCCCGGAAGGCCAGTTGGTGGCCGTCGAGGAGATCAAACCAAATCTTCCGGTCGGATCCGGATGATGTCGTCGTCGCGTTTCGGGGTGGTGGAAGACGGCCGTTGCGCCAGCAAATAAGCCGCCACCCCACCGCCAACAAAACCAAACAGATGGCCCTGCCACGAAATGCCATTCCCTTGTGGCAGCACGCCCCACAACAGCCCGCCATACAAGAAAAAGACCAGTAGCGCCCACAAAATCGAGGTAAAACTGCGCTCAAAATAGCCGCTAAGCACCAGAAAGCCAAAATAGCCAAAGATCAACCCGCTGGCGCCAATGTGCACCGAATTCGCCGGCGCAATCAGCCAGGTGCCCAAGCCGCTAACCAGAATCGTGATGATGGTGACACTGGCAAATGTGCGCGTACCCCGTAATAAAACAAACCAACCCAGCACCAACAGCGGCACGGTGTTGGCCATCAGATGGGCGAAGCTGCTGTGCAGCATAGGAGCGAACAAAATCCCTTGCAGCCCGGCGACCGTGCGCGGGCGGATGCCATACACGTTCAGCCCGCCGCGAAAAATAAAGAGGTTAATCAGTTCCACCAACCACAAAAAAGCGACAAACCCACCCAAAATAATCAGGTGGGATTTTAACGTCTCGCCTATCTCGCGCAGGCTGGTTTCGCGTCCATTCGTCAGATCGTGTTCATCATCCATGGGGTATCTCCACCGCTTAAAGTTGATTCCACTAATTGCAATACGGGAATCAGGGGGTTTGGTCGCACAAGGGGGAGCTAATTATCGATGGCTACCGGCAGGCTGACGAGCGGATACGTGGTGAGCATAAACCCGTTGGCCACCCAACCGGTACGGCCGTCGACCAACTGCACCTGGAGCCAGGCGGTGGTAGCGCTGCGGGCCAGCAGCGTCACACTCTGGCCGCGGGTGAGGTAGGTGAATGGATCATAGGTCATGCCAGGGCCGGAGCGCACGTTGAGCACATTGGCGTTGGTCACCGTCGCTACCGGCGTGCTTTCCTGGCCGGGCATACTGCCGGAAGCCGCTGGCTGACTGGCTGGCTGGGCCGTAGCTGGACCGGCCAATCGTTCCCAGGTGAGCCGCGCTTCGGCCAGGCCGATTTCGTCGTAATACTCCAGCTTAACGGCTACCGGACCGGCCACGTCCACCTCGGTTGAGTGAGCCAGCGAGGTTTGCGAATGCCACTGGTCGATGCGCAGCACGCCGTCGAGCCACAGGCGCACGCCGTCATCGGACGTGGTAGTGAAGCGGTAACGCCCCGGCTCCAGGTTCAGGGTATTGGTCCAGCGCACGGCAAAACGGTCGCGCACAATGGCCTGCGGCGCGGGCGATTCCAGCGCCCAATCAAAATCGATTTGCGGGTCGGTACGCACCAGGTTGGGCGGCCCGGCAAATAGCAGATTGTTGTAATATTCGCCGCGCCAGCCGCCCGGCGGCGGATTCCAGCCCGGTCCGGCCAGAGCCACTTCTGAACCGGGCACGCGCTCCCAGGTCAGGTTGATGAGCGCCTGGTGCTGATTCTGGTAATACTCCACGCGCAGCGGATAAACGCCTTCGTCCAGGTCAATGTAGGCGACGTAGGTCGTTTGCGGTTGATTCAGCCAGGCGTCAATGAGCAGTTGGCCGGCCACCCAGACCCGCACGCCATCGTCGGCGGTGGCAGTAAAGCGGTAACGGCCTGGTTCCAGGTACTGCGTGCGCGTCCAGCGCGCCGAGAAAAACTCTTTGTGCACGGGGTCGCCAGGGCCATCCAGCCCCCAGTTGATGTGGATGTCCGGGTTGTCGTTGTCGTCGAATTCCGGCCGGATGAGCACCGGCGCACCGTCGAGGTTGATGTTGTTCCAGTAGACGGCCAGCCAGGCCGATTGGGCGTAAACGGCCGTTCCCCCCCTTAAAATCAGCACCACCGCCGCCAAAACGCCCAACCACCAGAGACGCCGCACCTTGTGTCTGACCGCAATCATCTCAGCCTACTCCCGCCGCTCAGCGGATGACGCCCGCATCGGCCAGCGGCCAATAGCGCACCCAGGCGTGGCCGCGAATCTGCTCGATGGCCACCGGACCAAACGAGCGTGAATCGCGCGAGACCGGGCGGTTATCGCCCATGACAAACACTGCATGATCTGGGATTTGCGTGGGCGGATAATTGACCTGCCACAGCGGCGGCAAGTAGGGTTCGGCCAGGATACGGCCGTTCACCAGCACGTGATTGTCGCGGATCTCCACCGTCTCCCCCGGGAGTCCCACCACCCGCTTGATCAGCGGCACAGGCGAGTCGGCCACATCCACCACCACCACGTCGCCGCGCTGCGGCGTAATCAGCCGGTAACTCACCTTTTCCACGATGAGCCGCTGCTTCTCGTGCAACGTCGGCTCCATGCTAGCGCCGTATACAATGTTGGTTTGGGCAACAAAGTAGATGATGAGGAATGACAGAATGGTGGCTTTTAGAATAGTCGAAAGCGTCTCCCGGAGGAGATAACCGACCTGGTACAGGACAGAATGTTTATCTGAAGCAGCGGATTCTGAAATTGGCGGGAAATCGTCAGGTTCTTGCGAAGACCACATGGCTTAAGCTCCTTACCGTTAAAGCAACTCTGACTCAATCAACCTATACGCGCCCGGCTTTGGACGGTTGTACTCTGCTATTATGCCAGAATCCGCCGTTTTTGTAAGCTACGATTCAACTACGTGCCAGCAGACGCCCGTTACCCCACCGATTGCACAATCCCGGCCATCTGTTCCCGGTACGCCGCCAGCGCCGCCTGCCCCGCCGACGTGATCTGGCACACGGTCCGCGTCGTTTTACCCACAAAGCTTTTGTCGATCTGGATGTAGCCGGCCTCTTCCAGTCGCGACAGGTGAACGGACAGGTTGCCTTTGGTCAGGCCGGTGGCGTTGAGCAGGTACAAAAAATCGGCTTCCCTGGCGGCTGACAGCACCAACATGATCATCAGCCGCGCCGGTTCGTGAATGAGCCGGTCGATATCCATCAGCGAGTTGATTGTCTCGTTCATGCAACCGCCTCATCAGCCTGTGGGTGCCGGCGCAAGTAATTGAGGAAAACGGCCGTGCCCGCCACCGTCATCACCGCCCCGACCCCAATAAACGTCAGGGCCGCGCCCAACAGTTCGTCGGCCAGCAGCCAGGCCAGGGCAACACCCAGCACCAGCGCCGCCGCGCCAAACAGATAGAAGCGCCACAACGAAACCCGGTAACCCATGTAAACCAAAATCACCAGCAGCAGCGCGCCAATCACTGCCGGCATTTTGTTTAACCACGCCGGTACGACAAACAGCAGCAGCGCCAGCCCCAGCGCCGCGCCAACAATCAACCAACGGCCCCCGCCCGGCTGCCCATCGCGATAAGCTACATAGCCGGTGCGCGGATAGGTGATCCGTTCCTTCAGGTTTTGGACTACGCGCTTGATAATCAGCCCGCCGCCAAACGTGAGCAGGGGCAGCGCCAGCGCCGCCAGCACGTGCAGCCAACTGCCGGTAGAAAGGGCCATCCAGGCGAGCAGCATACCCCCCACGCCCACAAAGAGCAGGCCAACGGCCGTTTCCACCAGTCCATCCACGTAAAAATACCGATAGGTTTCCTTTACCACCTGATCAGCTTGTTTGGTCATCATACACCTCACTTTTGCAGTTAGTCCTCATCACCAACTGGTTTATGATACAAACCGGTTTGCAAATATTATGCACATTTGCCGATCAAAAGTCAATACTCTGTGAGGCAGATAGAGGAAACGCGTTTAGCGCCTATCCGGCGCGGTGGGTAAACAAACAGCCAGAGCCACAAACTAGGCCAGCGCCATGAGCGGCGCGCACTGGCTGATGGCCTCCAGGCCGTCAGCGGTTACCAGGAACAAATCTTCCAGGCGGATGCCGCCCCATCCGGGCAGGTAGATACCCGGCTCCACCGTGACGACTGTGCCGGGCAAAAGCGTGTAGTCGCCGCCGGAAGGCGTGAAAGTGAAAAACGGCCGTTCATGAATCTCCAAACCCAGCCCATGCCCCAGCCCATGGCCAAAATAATCGCCAAACCCGGCCTGCTGGATGACGCTGCGGCCCAGAGCATCCACCTCGTTGCCGTTTTGGCCGGGGCGGGCGTGCCGGCGCACGGCCGTTTGCGCCGCCTGCACCACGGTAAATATCTCCTGGAAACGGGCATCCGGCTCCGCGCCCAGGAAAAATGTGCGGGTCAGGTCGCTTTTGTAGCCGTCCACCTGAGCGCCCATGTCGACGATGAGCGGTTCGCCGGGCTGCAACGGCCGTTCCCCCGGGTGATGGTGCGGCAGCGCGGCGTTTGGCCCGCTGGCCACCAGGATGTCAAACGCCATCGCCTCAGCGCCCGCCTCACGCATGGCTTTTTCCAATTCCCAGGCCAGCGCCCGTTCCGTCATGCCAGGCCGGACCAACTGCGGCACCAGAGCCATCACCCGGTCGGTGATAGCCGCGGCGGCGCGGATTTTGGCCAGTTCGCCGCCGCTTTTGCGCTGGCGCAGCGGTTCTAAAGTTGGCGAAATAGGCTTCCAGGTTACTCCCGCAACTTTTTCCCAGCGTCGGGCTTCGCTGAGGGTGATGTGGTCGGCTTCCAGGCCAACGGCCGTTACCCCGGCTGCGGCCAGATACTGCCGGTCGTCCTCTGGGGTGCGGGTGTGACGAAAGAGGCTGAACACCGGCGCTTCCGCCTGGGCCTGCTCCCAGTAGCGAAAATCGGTCGCCAGCAAAGCTTGATCCGGCGTCACCAGCAGGCTGCCGGCCGAGCCGGTGAAGCCACTGAGCCAGTGCCGGTTAGCCGGGCTGGTGATGAGGATGGCGGGAACGTCGGCGGACAGGAGGGTTTGGCGCACGGCCGTTAAACGGGCCACATACTCGTCAGGCAGCGTCGGTTCAGACATGGGTTGCTCCTTTTCACGCCTCGCGGCGCGGCGGCAAATGCTCGATCTCCGTCGTCAGAATGGCCCGCAAGACGGCCACGGTGGTGGCATAGGTCGCATCCATGCCGAAGTAAGATAGATTTTGCGTGCCCAGGTTCTTGCCCTTGCTAAACGGCGTGTCTGAAGCATAGTGCAAAATCCCAACGGGGAAGGGATTGTTGTACAGGTTGACAATCTGGTCATAGGGATGACGTTTGGGGCGCACCATTTCGTAAATGCCGCTGAGATACGGCCCGGCTTCCATCTCCATGTCGGTATAGCCTTCCTGGTAAAAAACCGACATGTAGCCCTCATTTTGCAAAAACGTGCCCGGTACGGTAATGGCTTTCTGGTTGTCCATCACCGAGCCGTACACCAGATACGGGGCGACGTCGTCGGCGGTGAAGCAGTTGTCGAACAGGTAGGTGTTCAGCGAATGTTCATCGTGGACCACGCTGGGGATCATCACGTCGCCGATGCCGCCGTTGAGCGTGGCGGCTTTGCCCATGATGTACACGCCGCGAATTTCGTCCACGTTGCGCGCCATTTCCGTCAGCACCTGGTAAGCCGCCATCCCCAGCGGATAGTCGATATTGACGATAAGCGCCTCGCTCTGCGCCAGCCTTTCCACGCCCGGCACGGCCAGGCGGGAATCCATTTGCCGGATGTCTAGTTTGTTTAGGGCAATAACCTGGACCTCGATGTCGAAAGCGTGCTCGCTGGGGATGCGTTTGATGCCCACCGAACGCTCGTGGGCCAGCCGGTCTGCGCGCACGCTGGGATAGGCAGCTTCATATTTTTTGAGCACGTAGTAAAGAAAATTTTCCAGGCTGCTGGGAATATTACGCTCGACGATGTCGCGGTATTCCTGGCGCAGCTCGTTTGAACCGCTGGCGGTGAGAAACGATTCCAGCGCCTGCTCAATCTGCAGGCCAAAGCCGCTGAGCATGTTGGGCAGGCTGTGGGGATTGCTGGACACGAAGTAAACCGGCCGTTCGTCGAAAGCGATTTCCGGCATATTTCGTTCCACGTTGCGCCACCAGCGGCGCGTGGCGCGTTTGTAATCGGCCAACGATCCGGCCAAAGATTGGATGGCGATTTCGCTGCGCTTTTGGGCGATGTCCAGCAGTTTATCGGGCAGTTTGGTTTGCCAGATGCGGCACAGTTTTTCCAGGTCTTCGAGCAAAATGCCGGTGGCTTCGGACAGACTGGCCATGTGGGCTTCGGTGGGTTCTTGATTGTGCGTTTCGCTTTTAATTTGCTGCAAGAGCTTGATGGCTGTTGGCCGGCGCAGGATATTGTGCAGCTTGCGCCGCTCGATCTGGTAGGCTACCAGGATGGGGACGAGGTCGTCGATGTCTGAACGGCTGGCGATGTAGACGGCCAGGGTTGAACGGCCGTCAAAAAAACTGCGCCGCCGCCTGCCCGGAGCACTCACCTGAGTCCAATTTTCCACATCTGCGTAGCCATGCTCGGCGAACACCCGCGCCGACTGGCCCATCACCACCAGATTGACCTGATCGATACAGTCCGGCACGCGCAAGATGGAGTAAATGAAGGCGGCCATGTCGATGGTCGGCTCGTCGGCGTCGACGTGCAGAGCGGAGTGCATGCGCTTATGGGCTTCCACAAGGGTTTTTAGCTTAACTTCGCGCGTGCTGCGCAGCAGAGAATAGTAGGTGCGCAGATAGAGGTTAATTTCTTCGTTGCCGGAACTGGGGACGGTTCGGTCCATAAGCCTCCAGGGAATGGTTAAGGGTGAACATGAATGCGGCCGCTGCCGGGGATGACTTCGCCGATGATCACGGCCGTTTCACACCCCGCCAGATACGTTTCCACCTGGTCTGGGGCCAGGGCCACCAGCAGCCCGCCGGAAGTCTCCGGCGTCCAAAGCATATCCTGCACCAGCTCCGACACGCCGTCGGCAAAGGTGACATGGGGGTGGAAAAAGAGCGAATTATTGCCCTTGCCGCCGGGGAACGTACCCGCTTCGCCATAGGCCAGCGCGCCGGGCAGCCAGGGCAGCTGATGGACAAAAAAGCGAAAATCCACCCCAGCTTGCTGGGCCATCTCGTGGGCGTGGCCTAGCAAGCCGAAGCCGGTGATGTCGGTCATGCCGTGGGCCTGAGCGTGCAGCGCCGCTTCCGACGCCTGCCGATTGAGGGTGCTCATGGAGGCAACGGCCGTGGCCACGTGTGCCGGATCGGTCTTCTGCTGCTTCAGGGCGGTGGTCACCACCCCCACGCCCAGCGGTTTGGTCAGCAGCAGCACGTCGCCGGGCTGCGCGCCGCCCTTGCGCTTCACCAGCGCCGGGTCGATGATGCCGGTGACCGCCAGACCATATTTCGGTTCTTTGTCGTTGACGCTGTGGCCGCCGGCGATGACGCCGCCCGCCTCGGCCACTTTCTCCGCGCCGCCGCGCAGCACTTCGCGCAGCACGTCTCCGGCTAAATTATCCGGGAAAGCGACCAGGTTGATGGCAAACAGCACCTGCCCGCCCATGGCGTAGATGTCCGACATGGCGTTGGCGGCGGCGATAGCCCCAAAATCGTACGGGTCATCGACCACCGGCGGGAAAAAATCGGTGGTAGAGATGATCGCCTGGTGGTCGTTGATCTGGTAAACGGCCGCATCGTCGGCTTTTTCCAGGCCAACCAGCAGGTTCGGATATTTTGTTGGATCGAAGGTTTCGCGTAATGGCTGCAACACGTGCGCCAGGTCCGTAGGACTCAGTTTAGACGCTCAACCCGCGCAGGAGGCGTAAGCCGTCAGGCGAATTTGTTTACCGATCATATCGTTCCTTTTGTTAAGACAAAGTGAGTGTTCGATTATGGGAAGTATACCGGATGCCTACGCGCGGGCAATTGCAATTGACGGCCGTTTCCGCCAAACTATAATCGCCCATTGTTCGGGCAGAGGCATCCACATGGCCCGTCCAGACGAGAGTAACTGGTAAAGGTAAGGGTAAGATGAAACGATTCCGACTTTCCGAATTTGAAGCGCGGGCGCAGCAGCTGGTGGAAGGCTCATTTGGGCGGCTGCTGGGCGGGGAATTAGGCGCCCTGGAGGTAACCAGCCGCCTGGCCAAAGCCTTAGAAGACAGCCAGGCCGACGGCCGTGTCGCCGACGTCTTCACCATTTCCCTGCACCCGCAAGACGCAGCCCGCATTTTGGCCGAGCAGCCGGACATCGAACAATCGCTGGCCGATTACGTCAGCCAGTTGGCGCAGCAGTCGGGTTGGCGGCTGTTGTCACGGCCGTATGTCACCCTGCTGGCCGACGCCCATCTCCCTGCCCACGAGGTCCAAATCCTGGCAGAACACAGCCAGGGGACCCATCCCACCACCGAATTTAACCTGCCCCGCCCCGATCTCCACGACGCGGCGCAAGAAATCCTGACGGCCGTGCAGGCCGTAGACGCTTACCTGATCGTTGATGGCGGCCGGCATGTGGCCCTGGACCGGCCGTTGATCAGCCTGGGGCGGCGCATGGACAACGACGTGGTGCTGGATGCGCCCACCGTCAGCCGCCGCCACGCCCAAATTCGCTGGCGGTACGGCCGTTTTGTCCTCTATGACCTGAGCAATCGCCCCGGCCGCACGCTGGTCAACAGCGAGCCGGTGCAGGAATACGTCCTGCAATCCGGCGACGTCATCACCCTCAGCACCATCAAAATCATTTACGGCGAAGGCCAGGACGACCTGCCCGGCAAAGAACGCTCCGACCGCCGATTTGTCGAAGAAGAGACCGTGCCCCGTCCCATTATTTCGGCCGACGATCAATGAGACGGCCGTCTCTCGCCCTTCTCAACCCCGCATAAAAGCCCCGGTGGTCTTGTCGCCAAAGTAGCCGCCCCCTATAATTGCCTCCTAATTGCTCACGATTGCTGAACCCATGACATTTGAGTATGACGCTGGATTTCCCTGATCCGGCGTCCGATGAAGGAGGCTTTATGGCTGTGCATCCCCTGGCCGGCAAACCCGCGCCGCGCGACTTATTAGAAAATATTCCCCGCCTCATTTCCGCCTACTACACCCACAAACCAGACCCCCACGACCTGGCGCAGCAGGTGGCTTTTGGCACCTCCGGCCACCGGGGCAGTTCGGTCGAGGGCAAATTTAACGAAAACCACATCCTGGCCATCTGCCAGGCTTTGGTGGAATACCGGCGGGCGCAGAAAATCGACGGACCGTTGTACATCGGCATGGATACCCATGCGCTGTCGGAACCGGCGTTGGCGACGGCCGTTGAAGTGTTTGCCGCCAATGGCGTCGACATCGTCATCCAGGCCGGGCTGGGCTACACGCCCACGCCGGTCATCAGCCACGCCATCCTCACCCACAACCACCAGGGCAAAGGCGGCACAGCCGACGGCGTGGTCATCACCCCGTCACACAATCCACCCAACGACGGCGGCTTCAAGTACAATCCACCCTCCGGCGGCCCGGCCG
>Ga0209607_1000855_pt1 | contig 26057 bp, 22 predicted proteins | sample AD_UKC117_MetaG_FD_184413 | JGI IMG/M metagenome (GOLD analysis project Ga0209607, IMG submission 184413) | Active sludge microbial communities of municipal wastewater-treating anaerobic digesters from Hong Kong - AD_UKC117_MetaG (SPAdes)... | ecosystem: Engineered > Bioreactor > Anaerobic >... | reverse complement strand
TCGGCGCGCATCAGCAACCGGTGATGCCTTACCACTCCCTGTATTCCCCAAAACCCGATCATCGGCCGGAGGAGCATGGACATGAAACTGCGACGGCATCTATGGATCGTCACGGGTGGCACTGAGGGAGCGGCGATGACAACGACAACCGTGAGGCTGGCTTTCGCCAGTAGTGATCGCAAGCGGGTGGACCAGCATTTTGGCTCCGCTTGCGGCTTGGCCATTTACGCGGTGAACGAGCAGCAGGCCACCCTGTTGGAGTTCGCTCAATTCGGCGACCTGGAGCAAGACGGCCACGAAGACAAGCTGACCACCAAGCTGGCGCTGGTCCGAGACTGCGCGGCGGTGTACTGCCAAGCGATCGGCGGTTCCGCCATCCGGCAATTGCTGGCCGTCGGGGTGCAACCGATCCGGGTCGAGGAAAACGTACCAGTCGAGCGATTGCTGAATGAGGCGCAGGCCGCGCTCAGAGCTGGAACAGCACCTTGGTTACCTGGCGTACGCCGGCGGCGGAACGACCCTAACCGCTTCGAAGCGATGGAAGCGGAAGGCTGGCAGGAATAAACGGTTCCCTAACCGTTCCCGGTCCGGCCATCCGTCCGCGCCGGGACATCATGTGTAAATCAGAGAGGTCATTTATGGGCGCAGAACCCAATATCACCGGCATCACTCGCGGAGGAACCGCCTGGATTCCTCAATTCGCGGTCGCGCTGGACGAAGGCAAGTGCATCGGTTGCGGTCGCTGCTACAAGGTTTGCCCGCGCGACGTGCTGACCATCGTGCAGCGGGCGGTGGATGATGTGGATTTCGACGATGACGACGATGACGACGATGACAGCGACAACTCGTTCATGACGCTGACCAATCCCATGGATTGCATCGGCTGCGAGGCGTGTTCACGAGTCTGTCCCAAGGCCTGCTTTACCCACGAAGCGCTACCGGTGGCGGCGTAAGGCATCGCCCCGCTTCAAGCGTGTTGTTTCCATGGATTGCTCGTCGTCCGGTAAACCACCGGGCGTACGGGCTGTCCGCCGACGGACGCGCCGGCTGCCAACCCACCTAACTTACGCGGAGATCGACGATGCGCATCAGCACCAGAAACCAGTTCAAAGGTCAGGTGACCGTCCTCCGCATCGGCCCGGTCAACGCCGATGTCAGTGTCGACATCGGCGGCGGTGACCAAATCGACGCCCTCGTCACCACCAAGAGCCTGGAAAGTCTGGGCATCCGCGACGGCGTCGAAGTGTACGCGCTGGTCAAGGCATCGTCGGTCATGATCATGAGCGGGTCCGCGCCGCTGAAGCTCAGCGCCCGCAACCAGTTGCGGGGCAGCGTGATCCACTGCAAAAAGGGCGTGATCAACGGCGAGGTGACAATCCAGTTACCGGGCGGCGGAACCGTCACCGCCATCGTCACCAACGAGAGCTTCGACGGCCTGGAACTCAAGGAAGGTGTCGAGGCGATTGCCGTGTTCAAATCCACCAGCGTCATGCTCGGCGTGGAGTCGTAAACGCGCCTTTTGCCGAGAATGTGTCATCGTCCGCCTACCGCGACAGTACGGACCCATGCGGCCGTTAATTGACGCGCGACGCCATAAATCGCGATGCCGATGCCATCGGCTAACACATCCAACAGACTGGCCTCCCGGTCCGGCGTGAACCATTGGGCGATTTCTATCCCCACCCCGTAGGCTAGCAGGCCCAGGGCCAAACCGCGCCAGAACGGCCATCCGGGAAAAGCCTGTTCGGCGAGCAGGGCCAGGGTGAGAAATGCCAAGGCATGATCCAACTTGTCCCATGTGGTGGTCACCGGAACGGTGGTCGTCGGCATCAGGGCCAGCACCATGATCGCGATCACCGCGAGGGCCAGGGCCAGACGGGCCACGGGTAGCGGGAGCCAAGGAAGTCGCGGCATCTCTATTGACCTGTATGGCGGGAGTGAAGTGAATTGCGCGTTCCCAATGCGCGGAGGATTCCGGTGCGGTGCGGCGGCGGCGGGAGACCCGGCGCGGCCATTTTGCCCATTTGGCTTGATTGACTCAATTCATCCTCTGGATCCAGCGAATCCGGCCGCTGGAATTTCAAGGTGGTTGAACCAAGCGGAACGGACCAGGTAACGGCGGCTGAGGTAACGGCGACCCCTCGCTTGTCCGCTTCCCGACAAGTAGATCATTCAGTCCTGTAAGAAACCACCCGCGCCAATCGGAATTGTACAATTAACTGATTGTTTTACCTGTTTTTATTAATTGGCATGGATATCGCTTGGCCTCTTGTAACAACATCCGGCGAGCTTTGCCATGAATGCAGCGGCACCCCGCGCTCTGACGATCGACGACACCACCTTGCGCGACGGCGAACAGTCGGCGGGCGTGGCCTTTTCCCAAGACGAGAAACGAGCGATCGCTAGCGAACTGGCGGCACTCGGGGTCCCGGAACTGGAAATCGGCATTCCGGCGATGGGCGCCGAAGAATGCGCCAGCATTCGCGATCTGGTCATGCTGGGCCTGAACGCCCGGCTGTTGGTGTGGAGCCGGATGTGCGAGGCTGACTTACGACAATGCCGCGATCTGGGCGTGTGGGCCATCGATCTATCGGTGCCGCTGTCCGATCAGCAACTGCGACATAAGTTGGGCTGGCGGCGTGAACAAGCGCTGGACGCGATCCGCCGTTTTGTTCCACAAGCGCGCGGGCTGGGCCTGGAAGTCATCGTCGGCGGCGAGGATGCCTCGCGGGCCGATCACGATTTTCTGCTACTCGCCGCCGAGACCGCCCAGGCCAGCGGCGCCCGGCGATTCCGCTTCGCCGACACGCTGGGCATCATGGAGCCATTCGGCGTACTGGCGATTTTCCAGCGCCTGCGGGCGGCGGTCGATCTCGAACTGGAAATGCACGCCCACGACGATCTGGGACTAGCCACCGCCAACACCCTGGCTGCCGCGCTGGGTGGCGCCACCCACGCCAACACCACGGTCAACGGCCTGGGTGAACGAGCCGGCAACGCCGCCCTGGAAGAGGTGGTGCTCGGCCTGCGCAAGCTGTACGGCTTCCAGGTGGAGGTGGATCTGTCGCGCTTCCCGGCACTGTCGCAACGGGTCGCCGCCGCCGCCAACCGCCCGCTGTCCTGGCACAAGAGCCTGGTTGGCGAAGGTGCGTTCACCCACGAGGCCGGCATTCATGTGGACGGTTTGCTCAAGAACCCGCTCAATTATCAAGGAGTGGACCCGGCGGAACTGGGCCGTAGTCACCGCTTGGTGCTCGGCAAGCATTCCGGCACGCGGGCGGTGGTCCAATTTTACCGCGATCTCGGCATTGTGCTGAGCCCGCGCCAAGCCGGCGCCGTGCTCCAACGCATTCGTGCGTTCGTCGGCCAGCATAAACGCTTGCCGGAATCCACCGAGCTGGAAACGTTTTATCGCGAACTCAGCGCCGATCCACACCCCCTGCCCCTCACCCTTCCTCAACGTTCCAACCACGCCGAGGTGTCACCATGACCGAGACTACCCTGCAACAGGATCTGGCCGAGATGAGCTCGGCCGAGGATTTTCTGCTCTACTTCGGGATCGACTTCGACCCCAACGTGGTGGAAGTGAGCCGTCTGCATATCCTGCAACGCTTCCACGATTATCTGCAGAAAGGGGAGGCCCGTGACCGAGCGGGTTACACCCAATGCCTGCAACGGGCCTATCAGGACTTCGTGGACTCCGATCCCCTGACTGAAAAGGTTTTCCAAGTGTTCCATCGGCAGGCTGCGGCACGCGAGACGCGGATTCCGTTGTCGGACATCGGTCGCCGGCCGTGATCCTGCAACCGCGCTTTGCCTGCGACGACGAGGTCCGCGTCATCCGCAACCTCCGCAACGACGGTACCTATCCGGGTTGCGCCACCGGCACACTGTTGGTGCGGCGCGGCAGCGTGGGGTTCGTCCGCCACATCGGCGTGTTCCTGCAGGATCAGATCATCTACAGCGTTCATTTCCTGGAAGCCGGCAACCGCATCGTCGGCTGCCGGGAAACCGAACTGATCCCGGCGGACGCCCCCTGGGTTCCCAACCGCTTCGAACGCGGCGACCAGGTCACCGCCAAATTGGCGCTGTCGATCGACGGCGCGGTGGCGGTCAACCCGGGAATGTCCGGCGCGGTGCTGGCGGTGCTTCGCGAACCGGACACGACGGCGGACTACCACGTTCTGTTCGGTCAGCGTCTGCTGTGCGTGCCGGAAAGCGCGCTGGATGCCGCCACGCCGGATTGAAGCGCCGCCCACGAGGATGATGAGGTCTTGGCGCCGCTCTGTCATAATCGCCAGCCTTTTCGAGACTCGCGGAGATGACCGATGGACTCGGACCCGTTCGTGCAATGGTTCCGACAGGCTGGCCCCTACATCAACGCCCATCGCGGCAGAACCTTCGTGGTGCTGTTCGGCGGCGAAGCAGTCGAGGCCGACTCTTTTTCCAGCCTGATTCATGATCTTGCCCTGCTGCACAGCCTGGGCGTGCGCCTGGTGCTGGTGCATGGCGCCCGTACCCAGATCGAGGCCCGCCTGCGCGAAGCCGGCCGCGCGCCGCGCTATGTCGATGGCCTGCGGGTGACCGAGCCCGAGGACCTGACTCTCGTCAAACAAGTGGTCGGTCGACTGCGCATCCGCATCGAGGCGCGGCTGTCGATGGGGCTGGCCAACTCGCCGATGCATGGCGCCCGGCTGCGGGTGGTGTCGGGCAACCTGATCACCGCCCGGCCGTTGGGGGTGCGCGACGGGGTGGATTACGGCTTCACCGGTGAGGTGCGGCGCATCGACGATCGCGCCATTCGCCTGTGGCTGGAGCAGGACGCCATCGTTCTACTGTCGCCGCTGGGTTATTCGCCGACCGGGGAAATTTTCAACCTGCGCGCCGAGGAGGTGGCTACCGCTGCAGCCATGGCCTTGCGCGCCGACAAACTGTTGGTACTGGGCGAAGGACCGGAACTCCGCGACTCCGCCGGCCAACCGATCCGCCAGCTCAGCCTCGGCGACGCCAACCGGCTGCTGGTCGAGCACCCCACCCTGTCCGAAGACTCCAACCGTCACCTGCGCCAGGCATTGCGCGCCGGCCAGGCCGGGGTACGCCGGATTCACCTGCTCAACCGCCAGGTCGACGGCGCGCTGCTGCTGGAGCTGTTCACCCGCGACGGGGTGGGCACCCTGATCGCCAGCGATATTTACGAAGGGCTGCGGCCCGCCGCCATCGACGATGTGGGCGGCATCCTGGAGCTGATCCGACCGCTGGAGGAAGACGGCACTCTGGTGCGGCGCTCGCGCGAGCGGCTGGAAATGGAGATCGAACGCTTCGTTCTGCTGGAACGCGATGGCGCCATCATCGGCTGCGCCGCGCTCTATCCAGTCCCCGAGGAGGGCGTTGGCGAACTGGCCTGTGTCGCCGTGCATCCAAGCTACCGCAACAGCGGCCGCGCCGACACCTTGCTGCGCCATATCGAACGTCGCGCCCGCGAGCAGCACCTGCAACGGCTGTTCGTGCTGACCACTCGCGCCGCGCACTGGTTTCGCGAGCGAGGATTCGAACCCGCCGAGGTGGCCAACCTGCCGGTGCGGAAACAAACCCTGTACAACTGGCAGCGTCGTTCCAAAGTCTTCATCAAAACCCTGTAAACTGCTCGGCGTTGTCATTCCCGAGGACGCCACCATGCCCATTGCCACCGCCCCGTTGCGAGTCCTGCAAGTCACCGACCTGCACCTGAAAACCCAGCCCGGCAGCCGGGTCTGGGGCGTGGATGTGGACGCCGGGCTGAGCGCGGTGCTGGCGCGCATCCAGGAGCGGCATCCCGTGCTGGATTTCATCCTCGTGACCGGCGATCTGGTCGGCGACGAACCGGACGCCTACGCGCGGGTGCGCCAGGCATTGGAAGCGTTGGGCGCGCCGGTCTATTGCCTGCCGGGCAACCACGATTTCCCCGCGGCACTGGGCCAGCACCTACGCGCTGGCCTGGTTCGATGGCAACGGCATGTCGTCGTCGGCGACTGGCAGTTCGTGCTCCTGGATTCCAGCTTCCCCGGCACCCCCGGCGGTCATCTGGCCCCCAGCGAACTGGGGCTGCTGGACACCGCGCTGGCCATGCATCCCGAACTGCACGCCATGGTTTGCCTGCACCATAATCCGATCTCGACCGATACACCCTGGCTCGACACCATGACGGTCGGCAACGGCGAAGCGCTGTTCGCGGTGCTGGACCGGTATCCCCAGGTTCGGGCGGTGGTGTGGGGGCACATTCACGCCGAATTCAGCGCCCGACGCGGCGATATTCGCCTGCTGGCCACCCCCGCGACCTGCGTGCAGTTCAAGCCCGGCACCGCCGAACCGCAAGTCGACGAACTGCCGCCCGGTTACCGCTGGTTCGAACTCCACCCGGACGGCCGCTTGGAAACCGGCGTGGAACGGGTCGAACCGGCGCGGATGCCCGCCCCGGCCCGGCGTACCCCAACATGATTCATGTATAATCCGCCGCCATGAACCTCAAAGACGATCTCGTTCGACACTACCACTGGCTGCGCCAGTACGGCCTCAACGACTCCCACAGCGGCAACGCCTCGGTGCGAAACGGAGAGACGTTCTGGATCACCCCCACCGGCTGCTGCGCCGATACCCTCAGCAGCGGCGACCTGGTCGAATGCCGCCTGGACGGCGTGATCGGCCAAGGCGCCTCAATGGACGCCCGCCTGCATCTGGCGGTCTATCAGTCCAACTCCGAAACGCGCGCCGTGTTGCACAGCCATGGCCCCTACTCCGTGGCAATGACCATGGATAACGAAGAATTCCTGCCGGCCGATTTCGAAGGGCAGTTGTACTTCAACCGGGTGCCGGTGCTAACCATTCCCTACGACCAATACGTGGCCAGCGCGCCGCGGCTGGTCGCTGAAATCCTGGCGGAATACCCCATCGCCGTGGTGCGTGGCCATGGTGTTTATGCCAGCGCCGACAGTCTCAACCTGGCCTATAAATGGACCTGCTCGCTGGAACTGTCGGCCAAGACCGCCTTCATCGCCCAGCAAGCGGGGAAGATTTGAATCGCTCACGGTCGCAGTCCCCGCCACGCCACCAGCCAACCCAGCACGCCCAACACCGTCGCCAGATCGTACATGGCCACCGGCCCCACCCCCTGCCACAAATAACCGGCGGCGAGGCTGCCCAATGCGTTGCCGGCCCCGAAGGTCAGACTGCTGTACAACGCCTGCCCGCGTCCCTGCAACGAGCCGGGGAAGAATTGATGGATCAGATGGATGGCCACCGCATGAAACACCCCGAAACTGAAGGCGTGCAAGGTCTGCGCGAACAGCAGCAGCGGCAACTCGCGGGCAAAATGCCCGATCAGCACCCACCGCAGCGCCGCCAGCGCCAACGCCATCAACAGCAAGCGGCGTGGTCCGAAACGCGGCAGCAACCGGTGCATCGCCAGAAACACCCCGACCTCCGCCGCCACGCCCAAGCCCCACAGCAGGCCGATCCACTCGCGCGAATAGCCGATCGTCTCCAGATACAATGAAAAAAAACCGTAGTACGATCCGTGGGCGGCCTGATTGAGAAAACAAGCGGTGAAAAAAGCGATCACCGCCGGCCGGCGCAACACGCTCCCCAACAGTGGCGATTCGTGAACCATCGGCGGCGCGGCCTGTTCCGGCACCAGCAGGCTGTTCAGCCACAGCGCGGCAAACAACCCCCACAACAACGCCGGCACCATGCCGATTCCCCAGTCCTCCACCAGCAAACCCGCACCGATCGCCGCGCCGATGAATCCCATCGACCCCCAGAGCCGAATCTGGCTGTAACGATGGGTCTGCTCACCCAGATGATTGAGGGTGACCGCCTCGAACTGAGGCAACGCCGCATTCCAGAAAAAGCTGAACAGCAGCATCACCAACGCCAACCCGACATAGGAATCGCCCACTGGATAGACTCCGGCAAACGTCAGCAACGCCGCCAGGCAGGCCCCGCGCACCACCCACATTCGCCGACCGCTGCGATCGGCCAGCCATCCCCACAGATTGGGCGCCACCATCTTGGTGGCTTGCGGGATCGCCATCAGCTCGCCGATCCGGGCCGGATCGAAACCCAGCGCCAGCAGATACAACCCCCAATACGGCAGCAACACGCCCAGGATGGCGAAATAAAACAGATAGAAACCGGATAGGCGCAGGTAGAGACGCAACGAGAGCACGGAATTCCAGTGCGACCGTTCAGTCAGCGGGATCGCGGCGCGGGACGGCGGCGGCGATCATTGGCGTATCGGTGCGCACATCCAGGTTCTGGCCCCGGTGGCGCAAGGCGTGGTCCATCAGCACCAGCGCCAGCATCGCCTCGGCGATGGGCGTGGCGCGAATGCCGACGCAGGGATCGTGACGGCCCTGGGTCACCACTTCCACCGGTTCGCCGCGAACATCGATGGTGCGCCCCGGCAGGCGGAGGCTGGAGGTCGGTTTCAAGGCGATGCTGGCGACGACCTCCTGTCCGCTGGAAATCCCGCCCAACACGCCGCCGGCATGGTTGCTGAGAAACCCCTCGGGAGTCAGTTCGTCGCGATGCTCGGTGCCGCGCTGCTCCACGCTGGCGAAACCGGCGCCAATCTCCACCCCCTTCACCGCGTTGATGCTCATCAGCGCATGGGCGATATCGGCGTCCAGCCGATCGAACACCGGCTCGCCCCAGCCCGCCGGCACCCCGCTGGCCACCACCGTCACTCGCGCGCCGATGGAATCGCCGGATTTGCGCAGCGCATCCATGAACCGCTCCAGTTCGGGCACCCGGTCAGGATCCGGGCAGAAAAACGGGTTATTGTCCACCTCTTCCCAGACCAGCCTGGCCGGACGGATCGGGCCAAGCTGAGCCAGATAACCGCGAATGTTCACCCCGTAACGCTCGCGCAGATATTTGCGGGAAACCGCGCCCGCCGCCACCCGCAGCGCGGTTTCCCGCGCCGAGGAGCGGCCACCGCCACGATAATCCCGGACGCCATATTTCTGGTGATAGGTGTAATCGGCGTGACCCGGCCGGAAACGGTCCATGATCTCGCCGTAATCCTTCGAGCGCTGGTCCACATTCTCGATCAACAGGCCGATCGGCGTGCCGGTGGTCCGCCCCTCGAACACGCCGGACAGGATACGCACCTGATCCGGTTCGCGGCGCTGGGTGGTATGCCGGCTCCGGCCGGGCCGACGCCGGTCCAGATCGTGTTGCAAATCGGCCTCGGCTAGTTCCAGACCGGGCGGGCATCCATCCACGATCGCGCCCAGCGCCGGACCGTGGCTTTCACCGAAGGTAGTGACAGTGAACAACTTGCCAAACGTGTTGCCAGACATGCGGAAACAATCCTTGGGTGCGACACGCCGTTTTCTCATCTTGGATTAACGGCGCGGAATTTGCTTAAAGGTTTTTCGACACGGGTACCACCAACGGTTAATTTTGGCCGCGAACCGGGCGATTACCTACAATTGAAAGGCATATCATACCGCGTCGACCTGCGGCCTTGTCCGCGTCGCTCGCGCATCGCCACGACGCACCAACTCCTCTGACCGCGACGGCCGGCGCGGAAAACACGAAACCCGCCGCCGGACTGCGGCGCCGGCAATAAAACAGGATCAAACATGTATATTCCAGGCTATCAAATCGAGCACGAACTCGGCCAGGGCGGCATGGCGATCGTCTACCTTGCCATGCAGGAGTCGCTGCATCGCCACGTTGCGCTGAAAGTCATCAAACCCGTGCTGACCACGGATGCGGAATTCGCCGCGCGCTTTCTCCGGGAAGGCCGCATCATCGCCCAGCTCAGCGACCCGCACATCGTTACCGTCTACGACATCGCCTCGCACGAGGGCACCTATTACCTGTCCATGGAATACCTCGGGGGCGGCACCTTGCAGCAGCGTATCCGCGAGGGGCTGTCGCCGTCGGAAACCCTGATCATCGCCCGCGCCATTGTCGGCGCCCTGCACTACGCCCATAGTCGCGGCATCATCCACCGGGATATCAAGCCGCAGAACATCATGTTCCGCGAAAACGGCACCTCGGTGCTGACCGACTTCGGTATCGCCAAGACACTCGGCAGCAGCACGATCATGACCCGCACCGGCCTATCGATCGGCACGCCACGCTACATGAGCCCGGAGCAGATTCGCGGCCAGGGGGTGGATACCCGCGCCGATCTGTACAGCTTCGGCGTGCTGTTTTATGAGATGCTCACCGGCAACGTACCCTATGCCGCCGAAGACAGCTTCGCGCTGGCCATGATGCATGTGACGGCGCCGACCCCGGAACTGCCGCCGCGATTGAGTGCCTACCAACCACTGCTGAACAAACTGCTGGACAAGGACCCCGAGCGGCGCTTTCAAAGCGGTCAGGACTTCATCGCCGCGCTGGATGCCCTGGAAGCGGGCCACATCGACGATTTGCTGAACATCACCAGCCTCAACCAACCCACCGTCAGCTCCCCCACGCGTGCCAAGCGCCGGTTCGGCCGGAAAGCCGGCGCCCTGGCCGCCGCCGCGGCGCTGGCTGGCGCTGCCGCCGGCGGCGGTTACCTGTACCTGCACCGACCCGTATCGACCGTGCCGCCGTTGGCCGGGCCGGTTTCGCCGCCGGAGACGCCCACCGTCGACAGCGGCGTGCAACGACGCGAACAAGCCGAACAACTGCTGTCTGAGGCTCGCCGACTACAACAAGCCGGCGCCCTGGAAGACGCCATGGCCCGCATCAAACAAGGCCTGCAACTGGCGCCCGACCATCCCGATCTGCTGGGTTTACGCGAGGAAATCGACCGGCAACTGGCCGACGTTCGCGCCGGGGAGGAACGACAACAGCAGACGGAATTGCAGGCGGAGCAGTTTTTCGAACAAGCTCAACGCGCCCGACAGGAAGGGGCGTTGGATATCAGCCTGGCCCACATTGAACAAGGCTTGCGGGCCATGCCCGAACACAAAGGCCTGTTGGCGCTCAAGCAGGAAGTGATGGCGCGCAAGACCGAACTTCAAAATCAGGAGGAAACCGCCCGTCGACAAGCCGAAGCCGAGCAGCACCAACGGAAGGCCGAGGAGTTTCTGGCGCAAGCGCTGGACGACCAACGCAACCGGGCTTACGAAAGCAGCCTGCTGCAAATCGAACAGGGTTTGCGGCAGGTCCCCGATCACCGGCGCCTGCTGGCGCTGCGCGCCGAAGTCCGCGACCAGTTGCGCGCGGCCAAGACTCCGCCGCCGGCACCGCCAGCACCAGCACCGGGCGAAGATACCGCCACTCGGGTGACCGCCCTGCTCGGGGAATGCGACGCGCACCTGCGGGCCAATCGGCTGACGGTGGGCCGGGGCGGCAACGCTGCCGACTGCTATACCGAAGTGCTCAAGCTGGATCGCGGCAACGCCAGGGCGCTGGCCGGACTCGACAGCATCGCCGACCGTTATCTCGATCTGGTCACCTCCGCCATCCAGGGCAACGATCTCGGCCGAGCCAAGAGCCTGTTCGAACGGTTGGAGTCGCTCAACCCGAACTATGCCCGCCTGCCTGGCTTGCGCGAGCAACTGACCCGCGCACAAGCGCCCGCTGAACCAGTCAGCCCGCCACCACCCCGACAGCCGGAACCCAAACCAACCCATCCGGAACCGATCTCGCCACCGCCGATCAATCTGGTTTCGGTGCCGCGACCCTCCGAACCCGCTCCAACGGCGGCGGAATCCAGAACCCAAGTCATTGCCGGGGACAGCCACACCCGATTGGCCAAAACCGAAACCGACGACAACGTCAGCCTGCATGTCACGGTCTCCCCACAAGGCATGCTCGACGACGCCAGTCGAAAAAACTCCAAGCCGCAAACCGCGCCGGCCCAACTGTTCGTGCGCGCCGACGTGGATAACGCCGAGGTCTGGATCAACAACCGCAAAGTCGGCACGACGCCACTGGAGTTGGACTTGCCGCCCGGCGTTTATCGGGTGCGGGTCAGACAGGAAGGCCATACCGACTGGAACGGTCGGGTCGAACTGGCCGCCGGCGATGAAAGTACCTTGTCGGCCATCCTGCCCCAAAAGCTGGAGGTGGCCGTCGCCGCTCAGCCGCCGGAGCCTAAACCGGAACCGGAACCGCCGCGCTCCAGCGCTCAGGACACCCGGACGGCGTCGGTAACTCCGGCATCCTCCGGTTGCCTGAGCGGCAACTGCGAGAGCGGTCAAGGCGCCTACCGTTATCCAAATGGCAGCGAGTACACCGGCCAGTTCCGCAGTGCCAAGATGCACGGTCAAGGCACCTACGTCTATGCCGACCGAGGCGAAAAATATGTCGGGGAATGGCGCAACGGTTCGATCAACGGCCAAGGCACGTATTACTACCGCAGCGGCAACCGCTACGAAGGCGAGTGGCGTAACGGCCGCAAGAATGGCCAGGGCACCTATTACTACGCAAGTGGCGACAAGTATGTCGGCGACTTCGCCAACGACCAACCCAACGGGCAGGGCACGTACTACTACAGCAACGGCAACCGCTACGAAGGCGGGTGGCGCAACGGCCGCAAGAACGGTCAGGGGACGCTTTACGAGGGTGACCGCAAAATCGTTGGCGAATGGCAAAACGACCAGATGATCCGGGTCAGAGTGGAACAGTGAGCTCAAAATGACTAGAGGCGGTAATCCCGGGCTGCTCCGGTTTTACCGCCTCTGGTTTTGCAGACCAGCCTCGGTGCCGTTACCACGCTGATGTTGGCTTGGCCGACCGCCTCCTTGGACGCGTTACCGCTGCCTGATTGGGTAAGCCGGGCGACGTGGCAGCTTCATCCAGTTGTATAACACAAAATCGGCGTTATTTTCCTCCAGGCAGCGAACGGTATGCAGTTGGGTGCCTCTAACGGGTACGTCCCCGCCATAACCGCCGCAGTAGCTGCCTCCACTTGGGCTCACGCACGACGCTTCCCCACGATACGGACAACTATGCTTATCCACAGGGATCAGACCTTCGCTTCCGCTGCGCTTGGCCTTCACCTGTCGGGTGATGTCGCTTCTCATTGGACTTGGATTCCTCAAATTTGGTGGCTGGGTAACACCACGCCTCTCCCCGCGTGGCAACGATCGCGAACCGTTCTTGATTTTTTGGTGTAATTTTATACGCTTAACCCTTAAATTCAACATGGTCAATATTACGGTCTGAACTAGGGGAGTAAATAAGGGATTTCGCGGGAAGTATCATGGTTTTCCCTAATGTCGGCAAGCTCGGGAAACGGTCTGGCACAGGCCTGCGCTCCCCAACGGAATGCGAGGAATTCGAGCATGCAAACCACCGGCCGCTTCACCTTGGCGGGATTGTCAACCGCTTCGGGCGCGCTGATCTGCACCGCCAGCCTGATCGGGTTCGGCGGACAGCTCTGGTGGGTTTTCGAACTGGCTTCCCATTTCCGGCTCCAGTACGCGCTCGCGCTGGGGTTGTGCCTGCCGTTGTTGCTGTACCGGCGCCGCTATCGGTGGGCGACAGTCTTCGGTGTGTTTGTCGTGTTGAACGCGATGCTCCTTGCACCACGCTTGCTGCCCTTGGCCAAAGCCGCCGCTCATCCTGACACTGGTCAAGCCAGTTTTCGGGTACTGCTGGCCAACGTCAATGCCGCCAATCGCGATTACTCGAAAATGCGCCGTGCCATCCTCAAGTACGAACCTGATTTCATCGTGCTGCTGGAAGTCACGCCCTGGCTGCTCGAACGACTGACCGAATTCGACGGCCGCTACCCGCATCGCGCCGTTGCGCCACGGGAAGACAACTTCGGGATCGCCCTACTCGGCCGACAACCGTTCTTGCGGGCCAAAATCATGCAATTTGGCACGGCGGGACTGCCTTCGATCACCGTCGAGATTGCGGTCGGCGAACATCGTCTCATCCTGGTGGGTACCCACCCGTCGCCTCCCGCCAGCGCCGACGCCGCCCGGGACCGCAACGAGCAACTGGCGACCTTAGCGCTGTTCGCCCAGCAAGCCCGGCACCCGCTGCTGCTGCTGGGCGATCTGAACGTTTCCCCGTGGTCGCCCTATTTCGCACAACTGCTGGCCGACTCCGGCCTGCGCGACAGCGCGGACGGTCGTGGTATCCTACCATCCTGGCCGGTCGGTCTGGCGCCACTCTGGATTCCGATCGACCACGCGTTGTACTCCGACGGCATCGAAATCCTGCACCGGGAAACCGGTTCGACCCTCGGTTCCGATCATTACCCGGTCGTCGTTGATTTTCGTCTCGCCCACTCATAGATTTTTCCGCCAACCCCCGCGCCAGCCTTGCCTGACTGGAGATCGTGTTATGTTATTCACCGAACCCTCCCTCTCGGACGCTTCCATCGATTCCAGTTCGGTCGCCGATCCCTCGAAACGCGCGTTTCTGGCCAAAATGACAGCTCTATTCGCGGCCGCCGCCTGCGGCGGTCTGGCCTCGCCAGCCGGCGAAGCGGCCCGGCGCCGCTATCCAACCGTGGCCCGACCCCCGGCCATGAGCGCATTGACCTCAGAGATTGACAATCATATCAAATACTTGCGCCTATCCGGCCGGATCGCGGCCAATGAACGCACCGCCTGGCTGGTCTATGACTTCACCAGTCGACAATACTTAACCGCCATCAACGCCAATATCCCCTACCAAAGCGCCAGCATGATCAAACCGTTCATTGCACTGGCCTTCTTTTACAAGGTACTGGAGGGAAAACTGCACTACACCCCCTACAACCGCATGCGAATGGAGGCAATGATCCAATATAGCAACAACAGTGCCACTAATTACTTCATTCGCTTGTTGAATCAAACCAGCCGCCGCAGCGGACCGGTCGAGGCGGAGCGCACGCTCAAACGCTACCATCCCGGCATTTTTCGGAATACCCATATCGTCGAGCGTATTCCCACCGGCGGCCGCAGTTACCGCAACAAGGCTTCCGCGCTCGATTACCATCGCTTTCTGTACGCGCTCTGGTACAACCAGCTCCCATTTTCCAACGAACTCAAGCGGCTGATGAACCTGCCCAATCGCGACCGGGTATACACCGGAGCGGACGGGGTGGCGCGGCAAACCTGGGTGTTCGACAAAACCGGCACCACCGCCCGGCTATGCGGTAACATGAGTATTTTGGTCGCGCAGGGACGTAACGGCGGCCGTTACCCCTACACCTTCATCGGCATCATCGAAAAGGCCCGATCGACCAAACACTACCGAGCATGGAAGGACAATCGTGGCGATGTCATCCGCGACGTGTCCAGTATCGCCTACCAACACCTGAGCCGAATGCATAACCTGGTGTAAATCCAGTCACTGGGAGCTCATTCGGCAACCGGGCCATCCACTCGATAGACGACAACCTCTTGCCCTTGCCCTTGCCCTTGCCCTTGCCCTTGCCCTTGCCCTTGCCCTTGCCCATAGACGACATTGATTGACCCATGACCCATGACCCACAACTTTAATCAGCCTCTCGCCCGCCACGACAGCGACAGCCTGAAATGGCAGCGTTATGGCACAGCCTTGCCGCTATGGGTGGCGGACATGGATTTCACTTCCCCGGAACCGGTGCTGGCGGCTTTGCACGAGCGAGTCGCGCACGGGGTATTCGGCTACGGCGCGCCACCGGAGGAATTAACCGAAACGATTTGCGCACGGATGGCTTACCTTTATCGCTGGACCGTAACACCGGAACAAATCGTGTACCTGCCGGGGCTGGTGTGCGGCTTGAACGTGGTGTGCCGGGCGGTCGGCGAGCCGGGCGACGGGGTATTGGTGCAAACGCCGGTATATCCGCCGTTTTTGGCCGCGCCAGGCCATCAGGATCGGCGACTGATCACCGCCGAATTGACCACCGAGCAACATGATGGTCGACTGTATTACCGTTTCGACGCCACGGCGTTCGAAGCAGCCATCGACTCGCGCACCCGACTGTTCATTCTCTGCCACCCGCACAACCCGGTCGGGCGGGCCTTCGAGGTCGAGGAGCTGTCTCGGTTGGCGGCAATCTGCGAGCGTCGGGATCTCGTGGTCTGTTCGGACGAGATTCATTGCGATCTACTGTTGGACGGGCGCCGACACACACCACTGGCCGCCCTATCACCGGAGATCGCCCGACGTTGCATCACCCTGATGGCCCCCAGCAAGACCTTCAATATCCCCGGTTTGGGCGCCAGCTTCGCGATCATCCAGCATCCCGAGCTCAGGCGGCGATTCAAGCAAGCGATGCGTGGCATCGTGCCGGACGTGAATATCCTCGCCCTGACCGCCGCGCTGGCCGCCTACCGCCACGGCGACGAATGGCTGCGGGATCTGCTGGCGTATCTCGCCGCCAACCGCGATTTCCTGGTGGACCACGTCGCCCGCCATTGGCCTGACCTCCGCGCCACCGTTCCCGAAGCCACCTATCTGGCCTGGCTGGACTGTCGGAACGCCGGCATCGCCGGCAACCCGCAACACTTCTTCCTGGAGCGGGCCGGCGTGGCACTGAACGACGGCGCAACCTTCGGCCCAGGCGGCGACGGTTTCGTGCGGCTGAACTTCGGCTGCCCGCGCGCCACCTTGGCGGAAGGCTTGGAGCGAATGGGAGCGGCCCTGGCCGCGCGCTGAATAAGTCGGCGGCGGTCGTACGCAATCTCGTGGCCTTCCCTGGCCACCGCCGCTTTCCCTACAGGTCGTAGCCCCGTTCCTCGTGCAAGGCGATGTCCAAACCGCCGATTTCGTCCTCGCGGCTTACCCGCAGGCCGATGACCGCATCCACCAGCTTGAGCACCACAAAAGTCACGACCACCGTGTAGGCGGCCGTCGCGACCACGCCCATGAACTGCACGCCAAGCTGCTGTCCCATCGAACCAATTCCCGGCGCGAAACCTTGCCCCTTGAACACGCCCAATTCGGTGGAGGCGAACACACCGGCCGCCAGCGTCCCCAGCATCCCACCCACGCCGTGCACCGGGAACACGTCCAGCGAGTCGTCCACCTTCAGCACCCGTTTGAGGAATTGGGTGGCGTTGAAGCAGGCAAACCCCGCCACCGTACCGATGACGACGGCGCCGGCCGGACCGACATAGCCCGAAGCCGGGGTGATGGTGCCGAGACCCGCCACCATGCCGGTCACGATGCCGAGCACGCTCGGCTTGCGGTACTTGATCCACTCCATGCTCATCCATGCCAGCGAACCGGCGGCGGCGGACAGATGGGTCGCCATCATGGCCATGCCGGCATTGCCGTTGGCCGCCAGCGCGCTGCCGGCGTTGAAACCGAACCAGCCGACCCACAACATGCCCGCGCCGGTCACCACCATGGTCATGTTGTGCGGCGGCATGGCTGTCCCCGGAAACCCGTGGCGCCGACCCAACACCAGGGCCGAAACCAACGCGGCCATCCCGGCGGTGATATGCACCACGGTTCCGCCGGCGAAGTCCAGCAACCCCATTTGCTGGAGCCAGCCCCCGCCCCATACCCAATGAGCCACCGGTGCGTACACCAAGATCAGCCACAGGACGCTGAACAGCAGCATGGTGGAAAACTTCATGCGTTCGGCGAAACCGCCGACGACCAGCGCCGGGGTAATGATGGCGAAGGTCAACTGGAACATGGCGAACACGGTTTCCGGGATGTCGCCGGTCAGGGAGTCTTCCTCCACCCCCGCCATGAAGACCTTGCCGAAACCGCCGATCCAGTCGCCGCCGGTCCCGAACGCGAGGCTGTAGACGCAGACGAACCACAGCAGCGACACCACGCAGGTGATGGCGAAACATTGCATCAGCACCGACAACACGTTCTTGGTCCGCACCAAACCGCCGTAAAACAGCGATAGACCCGGCAGGGTCATGAACAGCACCAGCGCTGTGGATGTGAGAATCCAGGCGGTGTTGCCTTGATTTAAACTGGTGGCGGTCTCCTGTGCCCAAGACAGCGCGGGCATCAGCATTCCCACCAAACCCAAAAGTAGATTGTTCGATAGCCGTTTATCGTTCTGGCTCATGGATCGTCATCTCGATTCGTTCTGTTAGGATTATTTGATTCATCGGGATTGTTCGCCCCATTCCGGGTCGCAACAGGGTCGTTCAAGAATAAAACGGGTGCAAATTAGCAAATTTCGAAACTGCGATAAAATTAATTTTAAATCAATTAGATGATCAATAAGTTATCCGGCTGACACAGATTTTTGCGCTTAATTAGTGCACAGTTGACAACGATCGCGCAAAATGCGGGCATCCCAGGGATTGGCGGAGAGCAACCCAATCGGCGGACGAAATTCGTTGGCGGTGGTCATCATCCTCCACCAGCAGCCGGGCTTCAGCAATTTGCCCGACATGCACGAGTTGCCCCGAAACCGAGCAAACGACCCTTTACAATCTGTCGTACTATAATTTTCTTGCCATACGCCATCGCCGTACCAACATGGCGAAACCTCAAGCTTCGAACAAACTCTCGTGTAAGGTCCGATACCCAATGGCTAGCGCCGAAGTGATTTACCGCTACCGGGAATTCACCCCACCCTCCGGCGAAACCGATGACGATCTATTGGATTTACCGCTCGATGGCGCACGTCCCGAGGTCCACCTCAAAGCCGCGGTCCTGCGGACCGATGTAGTGCGCGATGGTTTGCTGGCTCTCGGTGATATCCTATCGAGCGATCTGCGCCGCCAAGCCAGCGATCGGGCCGACTATCTGGCCTACCTGTTGCGCAAGGGCAAACGCGCCACTCAAGCGGTCTGGGAAGCACAAAAAGCCTTTCTGGCCGCCAAGTATGGCGAAGCGACCCAGCAAGAGACGCCACTGGACCCCTTGTTCAGGGTGGACGAAAACGGTATCGATATCGAAGTGTTCTCGCGCGACGAATCCACTTACGCACGACTGCATCTCAAAGCCGGCAGCGCTTACCAGGCCGCGTCCTTCACGGCAGGCACTTCTCATCTCAGTTTCACGCCATCGTTGCTGCAGGCATTGACCGGTATCCGTACTCACCGACCCGTCACCTTGCATGGTCACTCATCAACCACCGGAACCGCCAAGACCGTGCGCGTACCCTATCGTTGGCTGCGCGCCTTCGGGCAGGTACAAGCCGCTTCGACCCTGCCCGCCGAACGAGTCCCCCTGGCTCCAGTCGATCTTTACAACGTTCTCCTCAGTCTGAGGCTGCGCAAAGCGAAAACGGCACCGCGCGCGCTGCGTTACGAACTGGTTCCAGGCCAAACACCGCGCTTGGTGCTGGAACCCTGGGAACAGGTATTGAACGCCAGCGGATCGCCCTATCAAGGCCAAGTGCCGCAGGTAGTACGCACTTGGGGTCGCCAGCGATTGAATCTGCTCGGCCGCTTGCTGCCCCATGCAAAAGCCGTGGACGTCTATCTGCTGGGCGCTGGTTTACCCGCTTTTTATGTACTGGACATGGAATCCGCCAGTCTGACCCTGGCTTTGAGCGGCTGGACCGACAGCGGCTGGGCCGGCATCGCCACCTTCGATCTGCTTGCACCCGGTGGTAGCGAAGACGAAATATTGGCCAAGCGCGTCCTCAACCAGTTGACCGAAACTCCGTTGACTCTGGATGCCCTGAGCGAAACGCTGCGCCAGCCGCGCCAGACCATCAGGCCAGTGCTGTTGCAGGAGTTGCTCAAAGGAACCTTGGTCCACGACATCGCCAGCGGCCTGTTCCAACACCGACCGCTGCTGGCTCAACCGCTGGAACTGGACCGGTTGCGCTACCGCGATGCCCGCGAGGAGCAAGCGCACCGGCTGTTGGCGATCGAGGATCAGGTCCAACTGACTCGCATCCACGATCTTGGCTTGGACGGCACCGCCATCGACGGCGAGGTACAGGACCGCCAAGCCCATCGCCACTATCAAACGTCGTTCACCCTGGATCGCGAAGGCCGCACCATCAAGGCGAGTTGCACCTGCCACGAATTCCGCCGCGCCGGTTTGAAGCAAGGCCCCTGCCCGCACATGATCGCGCTGCGACTGCGCTATGCCCGCGAACAAGCAGCGTTGGAAAAGGCACGGGAAACCGCCGAGGGTCGCCGCTTGATTCGCGCCGAAACCCGTACCCTAACCCGCCGTCAGGGCGAAACCGTGCTGAGCTATCGGATTTCTCTGGACGATCGCCAAGTGCTACTGCGCTGGGGCAACGATCCCCAGGCCCTTCGTCAGCAACGCTTGTTGTTCAACCGCGCCGAAGAGGCCCGCGATGTCTATTTCGCCCGGCTCGACAGGTTAGCGCAACAGGGGTTTATTGATGCTTCCCACTTCTGACAGCGGTTAAACGCACATGGAAGTGAAATCATAAATTACACTTAGATCCACGTCAAAATTACAACTAGAATCTCAAAATTTTTTCATCCATATAGAGCGGGTGGTATGTCTGGTCAAGATGTTCCTTATCGATCTGATTTGCAAGGCTTAAGAGCAATAGCGGTTTTAATAGTAGTACTTGAACACGCCAATACTTCTCTTATTCCAGGTGGTTTTATCGGTGTTGATGTATTTTTTGTTTTATCAGGCTATCTAATTACTGGCCTACTTTTTCGCGAATTTGGATATAATAAATATATTGAATTCCTCTCCTTTTACGCACGGCGATTAAAACGCATTCTTCCCGCGATGATCACCATGATCATCATTTCAAGCCTTGCAGGATTTTGGTTGCTATCCGGAGTAGAGGCACGCGAACAGCTTATCTCAGGCCCTTTTGCAGCAACCTGGACAAGTAATTTGTATTTTGCTTTTATAAGGTTTGATTATTTCAATGAATTCGCAAATCGAGATATATTTCTTCATACTTGGTCATTAGGAGTTGAAGAACAATTTTATCTTATCTGGCCATGTATACTAGTTATTTTATTCTGGATTGAAAAAAAATTGGCGTCCAGCAACATTGAATCCGGCAAATATAATATATCTATTTCAGGCCTTGGATTAATATTTATTGCCAGCCTGATAAGCTCTATTTACTGGACAATAAATGAGCCACAACTAGGCTTTTATTTAATGCCTTCGCGTATCTGGCAGCTTACACTCGGCGCTATCATTTATATTAGCTTTGAAAATTTACTATTAAATAAATTAGATAATGAATTTACCATAGATAAGGAAATAATTTTTAAAATTATATTAGCTTTCGGATTGATTTTAATCATTAGTTCTGCGCTTGCGCTCAACAGAAACATCATTTATCCAGGGTTTTGGGCTGTTTTGCCTTCTTTTGGTGCTGCTTTGATAATAAGCTCTGGCTATATGTTATCCAAGGGGAAGGTGAGCCCACTAGCCCATCCAATTTTGATATGGCTTGGAGATCGTTCATATTCTCTATATCTTTGGCACTGGCCAATTTTAGCTCTTGGGTTTTCTTTAGGCTTTCAAAAAGTTTTTCCCAAACTATGCTTATTGCTACTCGCTTTATTAGCCGCAATGGGAAGCTTTCAGCTAATAGAACTACCTTTTTGGAAAGGAAAATTGAGCCATGTAAAACCTCATCGCATGATTCTATTTAGTTTACTCATTATGCTTACCGTAACACTTACTCTATATCATACTTGGCGGCACTTACCCAAAAGAAATACAGATTTTGACCTTAGCAATCAATGGCGAATAGATATCCCTGTAATATATAAGGTGCCTTGTGATGCATGGTATTTTCATGCTCGAGTTGAACCTTGCGAATTTGGAGCAGATGGGGCAAATAAAAAAGCAGTATTTATAGGCGACAGCATCGGGGCACAATGGTTTTCTTTTATACCAGCACTATTTCCTAAACCTGACTGGCGTATAATTGTATTAACAAAATCATCCTGCCCAATTATCGATGAAGATGTTTTTTACGAACGCATTGGAAAAACTTATCAAGTATGCACAGATTGGAGAAATGCTGCCCTAGATGAGATTGATAAATTAAAACCAGATGTACTAATTATTGGCAATGCCGCGACCTATAATTTTAGCGAAACCCAATGGCTAGAAGGTAGCGCAAGAATTCTTGAACGAGTAAGCAAAATTGCGAAAAAGGTACTAGTCATCCCCGGAACCCCGAATCTTGGTTTTGATGGACCTGGATGCGTATCTCGAAATATAATTCGAGATCATGTTAATATTAGCGCATGTTCAACGAAAGGTCGATTACAGCAAATTGATACCATAACAGCATACCTTAGTAGAGCAGCTCAGCGTTTTCCTAATGTACATTTACTCGATCTCAACGACTTGGTTTGTCCTATGGGAACCTGCTCTGCGATAACAATGGAAGGAATCGTGGTTTTTCGAGACAGTCAACATCTAACCGATTCATTTGTAACATCGCGGATTCCACAGATTCGTAAAAAACTGGAGAAGCTGTCGACAGAGTAGCTTTCTCTAAGCTGGTTCTGCCTACGGCACTTTGAATCGACGGCTTGAAACAGCAGGGCTTTATCGACGCCAGCACAGCATAACCCGATATAACCGATTCATAACTAACAACAACCTTTGACAAGGGAGCGAAAAGTCCGTAGCGTAATGATTGCTGGAGCGTGAGGCGTTCCTCCATTAGCCGTTTGGGCGGCGTTGCGCCGTCCGGGAATTCCAACGCCACACACGCCACAAGGTAGGCTGTTCTTGGCCAGCTTCGCCAGTACCCGCCCCTAGTTGTTGGCGGAGCTGGGCCAACCACGCCACCGCGGTTTCCGCCAACAACTAGGGGCGGGTACTGGCGGCTGGCCGGTGAGCCTACCGTGTCCCTTGTGAGAAGTAGCGGTTTGCGCCTCACGCTCCAGCAATCCTTACGCTCGGTCTGGAAAACGGCATGAGCGAGACACCCCCCACCTGGGAAGACATCGCCCAAGTCGGCGATATCGAACGCTGGGTCGTCGCCCGGCTACGACAATTGGGCCTCTTGGACGAGGCAACCGATCCCGCCAAGCTGAGCGGCGCCGCCCTCCACCAATACAAAGCGCGACGAGAAGAAGAGCGGCGCGTCCGCAAACAGTTGCGCCAGCAAGGGTGGGCAGCATATCGAAAAGCCCACTTGGTCCATCTCGGCGCGGACGTGTTTCATCACGACACGCCAGACCAAGACCGCTACGACCTGCCCGATCCCGAAACCCGGCGCGAAACCAATGCCTTGCCGGAGATCAAGGACGCTCACGCCCTCGCCAAGGCGCTCGATTTGTCCATTCCCCGTTTGCGTTGGCTGGCGTTCCACCGCGAAGTGGACAGCGGCAGCCACTATCAATATTGGACCATCCCCAAGCGCGACGGCGGCACCCGCCTGATCAGCGCGCCCAAGCCGATGCTAAAAAAGACTCAACGCTGGATTCTGTGCCAGATTGCCGAACGCCTGCCGGTACATGGCGCCGCGCACGGCTTCCTACCCGGACGCAGCATCTTCAGCAATGCCGCCGTCCACGCCGGCGCACACACCATCGTCAAACTCGACATCCGCCATTTCTATCCCACCGTGACTTGGCGGCGGGTCAAGGGCCTATTCCGCAAGGGCGGCTACGGCGAACAGGTCGCCACCGTGCTGGCCCTGCTCTGTACCGAAGCGCCGCGTGAACTGCTGCCACTCGACGGCCAGCATGTCCATGTCGCCAGCGGGCCGCGCGCCCTGCCGCAAGGTGCGCCGACCAGTCCCGCCCTCAGCAACACCGTTTGCCTGCGACTGGATTGCCGCCTGTCCGGCCTGAGCCAAAAACTGGGATTCCGCTACACCCGTTACGCCGACGATCTGACCTTTTCCTGGCACGACGCCGCGCCGCCGCCGCTGGGTCGCTTGTTGCGTTGCGTTCACCTGATTCTCAAGGCGGAAGGCTTCGTCCCGCACCCGGAAAAAACCCGAATTCTGCGCCGAGGCCGCCGGCAAACCGTGACGGGTCTGGTCGTCAACGAAGCACCGACGGGCAGTCCGGCGCGAGTGCCGCGCGCCCAAGTTCGACGCCTGCGCGCCGCCCTGCACAATCGGTTGAACGGCAAACCCGGTAAGGAAGGTGAAAGTCTGGCGCAACTGCGGGGCTGGGTCGCCTTTCTGCACATGACCGACCCGGAGCGGGCCAAACCGTTTCTGGCGCAACTCAAACAACTGGAGGAGCGTGGCACGGATGAGTGAGTGGCAAGTTTCCCTGATCTTTCAGGACAGCAAATCCAACAAGTTCTGGCGTGCGCGCTGCATCGGCAACAACCTGGAAGTCAATTTCGGCCGGATCGGCAGCCAAGGACAAAGCCAGGCCAAACGCTACGATTCGCCAGAAGATGCGACGCGGGAACTGGAAAAACAGGCGCGGGAAAAATACAAGAAAGGCTACGTGGACGGCGACGGCGGCCTGAGCGAAACGGCCGCGTCATCCGCATCCACCGAACCTGCGTCCACGCCCCCCGCCGCCTCGCAATGCATGCTGGTTCTGATGTTGGGCGAACGCCGCTTGGAACTGCACCTGAGCGTGGAAGGCAATGCGCTGCACACTCACGGTGTGGAACACTACCCTGACGCCTCCGCTGCCGAAGCCGCCTTTGCCCAAATCCGGGCGGCCTTGGAAGCCGAAGGCTACCGGCCTCAATAGGCGATGCTCATGGCCGACGACCGCTCCATCCTATTCGCTGATCTGGAATACGCTGCCGCCCGGCGCGATCCGCAATTCGTCCCGTGGGTTCTGGAATTTCTCGCTCAGCCCGATCCGCCCGCCGGTCAGCCGGAAGACCCGCCGGACGACTATCAGACCCAACCTTTGCCGCCCGATGCCTGGTCGCTGGATCGCTTGCGCCAAAGTCTGAACCCGCAAGCCTTGGCCGGCAAAACCGATGATGAACGTCAAGCGACGCGCACCGGCGCTTGGGCCGCGCTGCTGGCCTCGCCCAACCCGCCGCCGCGCCTGCGACTGGGCCAACTGTTGCTGGGTTTATACACGGCCGACGACGAGCCGGCTCGCGCCCTGCTATTGGAATTGATTCCCCAACTGCCGCCGAACGCCATCGGTTGGGGCATCTGGCAAGGCATCAAGGGCATTTACAAGCAGGCCGAACAGCGCCACGACCTCGCCATGCTGGGCGTTCTGTGCTATCGCCTGGACGACCAAGCCAAACTGGGCGAAGGGGACATTTCGCGCGGCACCTGGTTGTACATGCGTCGTCGCGCTTGGCGCTATCTGCGGCAACTCGGTCAAGTCCTGCCGGAGTTGTTTCCGGTGTACGCTGGCCAGGTCTTGCGTCACTACCCGCCTCAGTGCAACTTCCGCCACTGCTGGATCGCCAACCAGATCTGGCGGCACAAGGATCTGATCGGTGCCACTGACCAGGGCATCTTGGGGAGCGGCGGCCTACCGGCCAAAGACAAGCTTGACCGCCGCGCCTTCGACGATGCCTGGAAAATCAGTCCCGCGCCGCTGTTACGATTGCTGGAGGATGCCCAACATTCACAAGTCTGCGAATTCGCCATTCGCGGACTGGAGCAGGACTTCCAGGACACCCTGCGCCACGTCGAACCGGCTTGGTTGGCCCGCCTCGGCGCCAAGCGGCTGGACATCGTGCACGACTTCATCATCAAACTGCTGCGCGACAACCCCGAGTTCCACCAATCGAAACTGAAGCAACTCGGCTTGCACGACATGGTGCTGGGATTGCTGTACAGCGGCAACAGTCCGGCCCGCCGCTACGCCATCGACTACGCCCGCGCCTACGCCACCGACCTGCCCGTCGCCGAACTGGTCAAGCTGGTGCGGGAAGGCGCACAGGATGCGCGGACCTTTGCCATCGCCCTGCTCGAACAACGGAAACCAGCCGAACTGGGCTTGCCGACCCTGCTCATGTTATTGACGGTGCCAGTCAGCGCCGCTCTCGCCAAGGGCAAATTACAGCAAGGTTTCCGGCCCCAGGACATCACCGCCGAACAGTTCGTCGAAGTGGCCCTCGCCCCTTCCGGTTCGCAAAACGCCACTGTCGAACGTCAAATACAACACATCATGGGGCTTATTCAACAAGGCGTTCAAAATACCGATTTCGAGCGCATCCTCAATAATCTTTCCCAACGAGGGGGCGCTTCCGCTCTCGATGCCGTACTCGAATTCTATCGGGACGCCAAGGTTACGGTCCCCGCTGCTTACTACCGTCAGGTATTGGACGAT
>Ga0209607_1000850_pt1 | contig 26149 bp, 21 predicted proteins | sample AD_UKC117_MetaG_FD_184413 | JGI IMG/M metagenome (GOLD analysis project Ga0209607, IMG submission 184413) | Active sludge microbial communities of municipal wastewater-treating anaerobic digesters from Hong Kong - AD_UKC117_MetaG (SPAdes)... | ecosystem: Engineered > Bioreactor > Anaerobic >... | reverse complement strand
GGCGACTGTTGGCCCGCTATCCGGAACAAATGCCGTATCGGGCTGATAAACCCTAATTTTTGAAATGTCCTGGCCCAAAATCTCGGAGGCGATGAGCGCCATGGTGGTTTTTGCCCCCTGACCCATCTCCGTTCCGCCGATCTGAATGCCCACCGTCCCATCCTTAAAGACCTGAACAAAGGCGCCGCTGGCATCCAGACGCTGCCCCATCGCCCCCAAAGCTACACCGTAATGAATGTGGGAAACACCAAGACCCCGTTTGACGTGTTGATGGGTTTTATTGAATTCCTCCACTTCACGCTGAAGATTTTCCCAATCGGCACGCTTCCGGATGCGTGTGATCGTTTCCTTTGCGCCGATGTCTTCGTTGAGTAAATGCCCGGTTGGGGTGGTTTTCCCTTTTTCAAGGGCGTTGATCTGCCGGATATGCAGTCGGTCGAGTCCCAGCTTCTGAGCGATTTCGTCCATCATGGATTCGATGCCAAAAAATACCTGCGGAGAGCCAAAGCCTCTGTAAGCACCGCAGGGAACCTTGTTGGTGTACACACCGTACACATCCACCGATACGTTTTTGATATCATAGGCCCCAGCAGCATGCACAACCGAACGCCACAAAACGATGGGCGAAAGGGTTCCATGAGCGCCCATGTCCGAGATCGCTTCACACCTTAGTGAACGGATTCTGCCGTAATCGGTAACCCCCACTTTGTATCGCATTTTGATGGGATGGCGTTTACTGGTGAGCTGCAAGTCCTCTTCCCGATCCAAGCACAATTTGGCGGGTCTTTTCAATTTGTTGGCGACCAATGCCGCCGGAATGGCAAAATAGGTGGGAACATCCTCTTTTCCGCCGAACGCACCGCCGGTTTCGGTTTGGATGACCCGAACATCCGAGTAGGGAATGCCCAATACTTCCGCTACGCCGTTTTGGACGTAATAGGGGCATTGCATGGAGCCGTAGACGGTGAAGGTGTTGTTGACATCGATCAAGGCGATGACACCCTGGGGCTCCAGATAGGCCTGTTCCTGATAATCCGCAAAGAATTCCCCCTCCATGACCAGATGGCAGCCTTCAAACATCTTTTCGGGGTCGACTTCGCCTTTTTTTACCACATAATGGGTTTTGGTATTGGTATCCGAATGAATGATGACCTTGTCCGTCAGGGCCTCATCCATGTCAAAGACGGGTGGGAGGGCTTCATAGTCTATCCGAACCTTTTTGGCGGCCCTTCTGGCCTGTTCGGGGCTATTGGCAGCAACCAACGCCACATAATCGCCCACGTAGGTAATCTTGTCCATGGGCTTCAACAACGCCGGATAATCGGCGACCACATCTCCCATTTCGTTCTTGCCTGGAATGTCTTCATAGGTTAATACGTCGATAACGCCGCTGACTGCTTTGGCCTGGCTGACATCAACGGATTTGAGAATCCCGTGCGCCACACCCGCTGTTGCGATTGAGACGTAAACCATGCCCTCGAATTCCAGGTCTTTGATATACTTGGAGGTACCACAGACCTTTTCCTTGCCTTCCAGCCTGTTGACTTTTTTACCGATTGCTTTGTAGTTGTGCCCGCTTTTATCCATATTCTCTCCTCTATCTTGTATGCTTAATACTCTTCCGACAAAATGGCGGCCAGTTTATCCTGAAATCCCAATTGCATGAGCTGCAACAGAACGTTGAGCTTTGGATTATCGTCGCCTTCAAAGGCAAGCAGAATCTTCTTGGAAAGCAACGGAATCGGCAGGATAAAGAGAATGGAACCATTTGGCCTCTCTCGGATTCCAATGTCTTCATAATCCTGATCATCGTATTCTTCAAAATACTTTAAAATATCCGGTTCCGGATTTTTCGGAAAATGAATGGGTGTTCGACCGCTTTTAAAGTATATGTAGAGCTTCCTAATACCGAAATCCCTTGTGAGATTTCGGTTCATGGTATTGTAAAAGTCCACCATGCCGTTACACTGGCCCACCTTCTGGTATAATTCGTTTGCACTTTGAAAGGCTTCCATCACCTCTTCGTACGAATGCAGCAGCTTGTTAAAATCACTGTGGGCGATGATGATCTCAAGGACCATACCGGCCATTTCACAGAGCATGCGCATAAAATCGTCGTCTTTTCTGTTGAACCCGTACAGAAATGTCACACCAAGGATATTGCCGTCCAGGCTTCGGATAATAAAGGCCGAATCCGGCACATTGTCCAGATCCTCTTCCACTTTGAAAAAGGGTTTTAAGTTGCCAAAATCCTCTTCGATGGCTTCACGTTCATCCGGCTTGGTCAGGTCGTAGGTATCCCAGACGGTGTTGTATTTGATGGTTAACGCATGATTGTATTCGGCCATGTTATAGCCCCAAAGCAGATTCCCCCAGCTCTTTCTCACGAACAGCTTCACATCTTGAATCTGGAAGATCTCACGGACCATGTCCACAAATTTATCACAGAAGGGGTCCACTTTTTGAATGGAAAATAGGTATTTTAACGCCTCGTAAAAGGATTGCAGACGAAAATCCGACTGGTTCAGGCTGTTTTTGTGGAGTGTCATTTTATCCCTCAAGCGCTGATACTCAACAATACTGGACAATAAGCGGCTGAGATTGTTGATAATGATCTTCTCACCATCGTTGAACGCCTTCTGGCGGGCGATGAGAATGATATAATTGACCGAACCGTCAATTTGTATGGGAATGGTATAAAGGGTTTGATAGAGAGTTCTTAAGACCTGAGTTTCAATGTAGCGATCCGTTTTCATGAGGTCGATCGGAAAGATATTCATGGGTGAATGCTCTTCTTGAGGATCCTTGGCAATCCGTTGAATAGGCTGTTCAAACCCGTGATTGTGAACCAGCAAATAATCCTTTTCCAGTTTATACAACGCACTGGACGACACCAGCAGTTCACCGAAGGCGTCGCTGAAGATCTGCAAATAATCATCCATCGGCAAGGGTTCCAGCAGTGAGCCGATGATCGTTTCCATCCCGGTAATGGAATACATCAGCTTGGAAATCTCCTCTTCCTTTTCCTCATTTACCGAGTACAAACTCTGTATCTCCAGCACTTTGTTAATGGTTTCAACCATGTCTTGATCCAGGGGGTACTTTAAAAACAAATGCGTTCCTTCAAAGAATTCGTAATGAACAAAATCGGGTAATTCCGTTTTGACCTGTTCCAATTCATCGTACTGATATCCCTTCGGACTATATCCCAGGGCATCTTCCAAAACCCACTTGTGTTTTCCGTTTTCATCTTCCTTTTGCCTGAAAAAGCAGCCGCCCGTTTCAGGCCGGTCTTTTTGCAAAAAGGTCAATATTTCCGTGTATAGCCTGGGTGTGCCTAAATATTTGATTATCGGATTCATAGAAAAGCCCCCCTTTAGGCTTCTTTTTCAAGAATGTTTTTTTGCATGCGATTCTGCTCGCTGATGATGTGAGCCATATCATCTTCCAAAATACGGGAATCTTTTATGCGGATGTTACCGTTGATCACCGACAGATAAACCGTTCCCGGATTACACAGAACCAGGGCGGAAATCGGATCGGAAAGTCCACCGGCCATTTCCAGCGTATCCAGTCTGAAAAATACGAAATCCGCCGACTTGGATTCCTCAAGGCTTCCGATATAATCATCCATTCCCAACACCTTGGCGCCTCCCATGGTTCCCATTTTTAAGACCTGCCTGGGGGTAATGGCATCCGCCCCTTTGGAAACCCTTTGGAGAAAGAGCGCTGCCCTGGCCTCCGCTATCATGTTGCCGGTGTCGTTACTGGCACTGCCGTCAACCGCCAAAGACATTCTGATTGAAGGGTGCTCCAGCATTTCCACGACCGGGGCCGTTCCCGATCCCAGCCGCATGTTCGAAACCGGGCAATGGGCTACTCCTGCCTTTGACCGATTGAATTTCTGAATATCCTCATCCGAAAGCCACACACAATGGGCAAACCAAGCCCTTTCGTTGAGCCATCCCAGTTTATCCATATAATCCACAGGGCGTAAGCCCACTTTTTCCAGGCAAAAGGCTTCTTCATCCTGCGTCTCAGCCAAATGCGTGTGAATCAGCAAATCTCTTTTCTCTGCGAATTCCAGTGTTGCCGTCATGAGCGACTGCGTGACGGAAAAGGGGCTGCACGGCGCCAGGGCGATTCTCAGCATGGACCCCTTGGCGGCATCGTGATATTTGTTCACCACCCGCTCACAATCCGCCATGATCTCATCCTCACTCTGAACAACCGAATCAGGCGGAAGGCCGCCGTTCTTTTTACTCAGAGACATACTGCCCCGGCACGGATGAAACCGCACACCTGTCCGAATCGCAGCATCCACCTCTTCATCAAACAAATGCCGGGTGAACTTGGGATAAAGGTAAAACATATCCGAGGTGGTGGTGACACCGGTTTTCATCATCTCGTATATTCCCACCAGGGCGGCGTTGTAGATCTCAGCAGCGCCAAGGTGTTTCCACCTTTCATAAAGAAAGGTCAGCCAATTGAAAAGTTTCAGGTTTTGGGCCCCTTTCACATTTCTGAACATAGACTGGTACAAATGATGGTGGGTGTTCACCATACCGGGAATACACACTGTATGGCGCATATCATAGGATTCGTATTCCCTCTCATCAAACGATTGGGGTTTTCCCGTGCCGATCTGCTCAATGCAGCCGCCATCCGTGATGATATAAGCATTCTCCAATTCCCTGTCCTGATCATCCATGGTGGCCAAATAATCAATATTGTAAAAGAGTTTTTTCAACCCGATCACCTCTGAAAAATATGCGTTCCAATGTACAAAATTATAGCATAAACCCACAGGTTTCATAAGTTGACTTTCATCTGGCATTTTGTTATAATACGCCGGATATCAATTCTCACATCCGAACGGTTTTTTGTTGTACACAAGACCGTTATTGTCCGGCGGACAACTCGTTCCCGTTCCGGTGCTTAGGGTTTCTTAAGTGGGGCGGTCACAGACGGATGGCGGATTAACCAAATTTGGAGGTGCTACATGTCAGTCGTTTCAATGAAACAGCTTTTGGAGTCCGGTGTTCATTTCGGGCACAGGACTATGCGTTGGGATCCGAAGATGTCAGAGTATATTTACACCCATCGAAAAGGGGTTCACATCCTGGATCTGCAAAAGACTTTAAAAATGATCGAAACCGCCTATGATTTTGTCAAAGAGGAAGCCGGTAAAGGGGCCACCATTCTTTTCGTGGGAACGAAAAGACAAGCCAGAAAGGCCGTTGAGGAAGAGGCAAAACGATGCGGGGCTTTCTACGTCAACAACCGCTGGCTGGGCGGAATGATGACCAATTTTAAAACCATCAAGGCGAGAATCAAAAAACTCATCGAACTGGAAGCCATGGAAGCCAACGGCGAGTTCGACGGCATGCCCAAAGCCCAGCAGTCCATTTACAGGCACAGGCTGGAAAAACTTCAGAAGAACCTGGGGGGCGTGAAGGAAATGAAAGACGTTCCCGATCTCATATGGATCGTTGACCCCAAAAAAGAAGAAATCGCCGTGGCCGAAGCCAACCATTTGCACATCCCCATTATTGCAACGGTTGACACCAACTGCGATCCCGATCTCATTGATTACATTATTCCCGGAAATGACGATGCCATCAGAGCCATTCGCTTATTGACTTCCAAAATAGCCGATGCGTATATCGAAGGCAGAGAAGGCTACGTCAACGAACAGGAAGAATCCGTCGAAACAGAAGAAACGGACAATGAGCAGAAACATTATGATGATGACGATGATGACGAAAGTGATGATAACTAAGTATTAATCACTTCTTGAATCAAATATCGAAAACATAACAATGAGACGGGGCAATCCCGTCTCATTGCTTTTTAGGTGGATCAATTGAAGGTATTGACGATTTGCTTGTTATTGCTATTCACGGTTTTGAATGGTTTTTCCAATTATCAGGCCCCGGTGGCGGACGCTCACGAATTGGTTTCAGCCTTCGGCGAAGCCAGAATGTCGAATGATTTGAAAAACCTCCGTTTTTTTATGGGATTGGGAATCTCTACGAATGAAAAGACAGGGGTCTTGGTTCAAACCATGAAAGCGGGCTATGTTGAAAAAATCGTCACCCATCATCCCTATTACGGTACAGCCGTTTTTATCAATCATTCCGACAACACTCAGACCCGCTATATTGGATTGTCCAGGCTAACGGGATCGTTCATGAAGCTTTTCGAGGCGGTGAACGTGGAGTTTGAGGACTTGCCGCTGACCATCACCTTTGATCAAGGGGAATTTGAACTGGAACAGGGACAGCCTATTGGATTTACGGGCGTTTCATCCTTTTTCAAAATCCCGGCCGCTTACATTGAAATCATCGATTTGCAAACGAATCAGGCGATAAACCCCTTGAATCTGCTGAAATTGGATTTAAAGCCATTGGGCTACGGCATTGCGTTCAAACGAATCCGTGTGAATACCCAAGAATACGAATTTTCCCCAGGAGCGGTTTACCCGTTTACCGGTGAAAAACCAATGGTTGACATGCTCATCGAAAACACCAGCGCCAGATCCGAGTTCAAGTTCGCCCTCAGTCAGTTACGGGTAAAAATGGACGGCGTGCCAGTTCTAACCATTCAAATGGATCGCATCCCTTTAGACCTGCAGGATAAGGCGAACCGGGTGTATGGTGAAAAGACCAATCATCAGACCTTCTGGTACCGGTTGACAACACCCTGGACCTCGGCGCCGATCGTGGAAAATGAAATTAGAAAAATCGAGGCATTTAATGATAAAATTAAAGTTGAGGTAGAGGCAACGGATGTGTTTGGAACCATTCAAATAGCTGAATTTTGGTTAAAAAGAAGGTGAGAGAATGGGACTTTTTGATTTCCTGAAAAGGGAGAAAAAACCCAGATATCTGTACAACGAAGGAGACCTGCTGGTCTTTTACTGTGAATGTGAAAAATGCCAGGAACTTTTCAAGGTCATTGTCAGAAAATATTCTGAATTATACAGAACGTATGGCAAAGGAGCGGGTGAGTATGAGATTCAGAAAGAAATCATCGGTTCCGCCTGCCAGAATAAAATAACCATACATTTCGATCTGAAAGCCAATTATGCGGAGTTAGGCCATGACATTTCCGGCGGCCGCTTATTGACCAAAGATCGGTACAATCAACTGATCAGTCAAAAAACTAAAAAAAGGGAGGAAGAAAATGGCAAAAAGACTATTTAGCAGTGAAAGTGTAACAGAAGGCCATCCCGATAAGGTAGCGGATCAGATTTCCGATGCCATCCTGGACGCCTTACTTGAACAGGACGAGAAAAGCCGTGTGGCGGTAGAAACGCTGGTGACCACCGGTATGGCTTTTGTCTCCGGAGAAATCAGCACAAAGGCTTACATAGACATTCCAAGAATCGTAAGAGACACCATTTTAGAAATCGGCTACACCAGGGCGAAATTCGGATTTGACGGAGAAACCTGTGCGGTGGTCTCCTCAATCGACGAACAATCCCCTGATATTGCCCTCGGCGTTGACAAAGCCAGGGAAATAAAAGACGGAGAGGATTCTGAAGACGATGAGCTGTCAAAAGTAGGAGCCGGTGACCAGGGCATGATGTTTGGTTACGCCACAAACGAAACTCCTGAATACATGCCCCTTCCAATCGTGCTGGCCCACAGGCTGACCAAACAGTTGGCCAAGGTCAGAAAAGAAGCGGCAACCGAACTCATCAGACCGGACGGAAAGGCTCAGGTCACCGTTGAATACGATGAAAAAGGCGAGGCCAAACGAATTGACACCGTACTCATCTCGACCCAGCATGAGGATGTGCCATACGAAGAGATTCGAAAAACTGTGATTGAACAGGTCATCGACCCGATTATCCCCGATGTGTTAAGAGACAGCCAAATGAAGATACTCGTGAACCCGACGGGACGATTTGTCATTGGAGGCCCCCAGGGAGATACCGGCCTGACGGGCAGAAAGATTATCGTCGATACCTACGGTGGATGGATTCCCCACGGCGGAGGTGCTTTCAGCGGAAAAGACCCCACAAAGGTCGACCGATCCGCCCATTACATGGCCCGATACGTTGCCAAAAATTGTGTAGCCGCCGGCCTGGCGGATAAACTGATGATACAGTTGGCCTACGCCATCGGAAAGGCCAAACCGGTCTCCATCATGATCGACGATTACGGAACCGGCAAAATGGATCAGGACAAGCTTTTGGAAGTCATCATCAAGACCTTCGATTTCAGACCGGCTTCCATCATTAAAACCCTGGACCTGTTGAGACCCATATACAAGCAAACCGCAGCCTACGGGCATTTCGGCAGAACAGATGCCCAGTTCCCTTGGGAGACCCTGAACGCCGTTGAAGCCCTTAAAAAGCATTCCGGGCTGTAATTGCCTTTCAATTTAAGGACGAAATAGCACCCTTTCAAAGGTTTTTTCATTCACCCTTTGAAAGGGTATTTTGGGGGGAGCGTTATGAAAGAAGTCATTCAAAACCGAATAGAAAAACTCAGGAAAATCCTTTTAAATACCGAAAAAGAGGGGTTATTGCTGTCACGGGAGGAAAACATCGCCTATCTCACTTTGGGAGCCAGAAACCGGATAACACTCAACACCACGGAAGGCGTCGCCAGTATACTCATCACGCTGGACGATGTATATTTCATCACCAACAATATTGAAATGAATCGGCTGTTTTCTGAGGAAATACCCGGTGAGCTTCATGACCTGTTTAAGCAAGTCACCTTTCAATGGTGGCAATCCGAATACGACAGCCTGACGGATTTGGTCAAGATTAAAAATCTGATCTCCGATACGGGGCGCTATATGACCAAAAACATCTCCACGGATATCAGTACCCATCGTTATGTGTTAAGCGAGTACGAATTTTCAACCCTTCGCTCGTTAGGCCGGCTGATCGATCAGGTTTTTTACAGCCATATGCAGACACTAAACTCCCAAATGACAGAATGGGAAGTGCAGGCACTTTTCTTCCGAGAATTTTTCCGATTGGGGTATGATCCCGTTCTCATCCTGGTTTTCGGAGAACAAAGCGCAAGGCTTTACCGGCATAACCTTCCCAGAAACGCCAAACTGGGATCGCATTGTTTCGTCAGCTTTTGCGTCCGGCATAAAGGATTAGTCCTCTCATCCACCAGAAGCGTTCTTTTCAGTGAAAGCCAAACCATCCGGGAACAGCATGAGAAAAACTGCCGAATCGATGCCACCCTCCTCTCCCTTTCCCGGCCGGGACAGAAAATGGACGAGCTCTTCACTCAATTAGAATGCGCTTATGAAAAGGAAGGGTTTAAGGATGAATGGATGCTTCATCATCAGGGGGGATTGGCCGGTTACAAATCCAGAGAACTGGTCTGTACGCCCAGTACCCGATACACCCTGATTCCCGGTAATTGCGTTGCCTGGAATCCAACCATTACCGGTACAAAATCCGAAGACACGGCCATCCTGCTGAACGGCGAAACGGAGATCGTCTCCTTCCCGCCAGACAGCCAATGGCCCGCATTGGAATATGAGCTCAGCGGGGAGAAGATCAGAAGACCCGATCTGATCCTGCTGTAATTGATTAGAAAAAGACGGTGATTGTTATGCGATTGGATTTGTTTTTAAAAAAAAGCCGCATCATCAAGAGAAGAACCATCGCAGCTGAGATGGCAAAAAGCGGCAGAATCAAAAAAGACGGCATCGCCCTCAAACCGGGCCATGAGATAAAGGTGGATGACGAGATGGAAATCGCCTTCGGCAATCGGGTCATGCGCATCAAAGTCACGAATACCGACTCCACCCCTGAATACGAAGTCATCAGCGAGATCAAACTTTAAGGAGACCCAATGGAACAATTTGAAAAATACGGTGCCTTTATCGCCATGGGAACAAATTTGGGGGATAAAGCCCAAAATCTAAAACAGGCCTTAAGCCTCATCGAAGCAAAGGGAAACAAAGTGGTTTTAAAATCCTACATCTACGAAACAAAACCATACGGAATGATTGAACAACCGGATTTTTACAATGCCATCATCGGTGTTCTCACCCCATACAAACCGCTTGCCCTGCTCAATGTGCTGAAAACCATTGAAATAGAGATGGGCCGGGAAAAGACTGAAAAATGGGGCCCCAGGATCATCGACCTGGACATCATTCTTTACGGGGACATACAAATCGACAGCGATCAGCTGAAAATTCCCCACCCGGATTTCAGAAACCGTGATTTTGTCCTGCGCCCCCTCAAAGAAATCGCCAGAATGATCGTCGACCCGGTCAGTGAAAAGACCGTTGGCGAGCTGTACGAATCCTTAGAACAAGACCGCTGCCAAAAAGTCGCCATGCTGTAACGGAAAAGGAGCTCAAAAACATGACAAGAGTCAGATTTGCGCCAAGTCCAACCGGACATTTGCATGTGGGTGGAGTCAGAACCGCCCTTTTTAACTGGTTGTACGCCAAAAAAGAACAGGGAACTTTCATCCTGAGAATCGAAGACACCGACAAAAACCGTTCAACAGACGAATATGAACGCCAAATCCTGGAATCGTTGAACTGGTGCCAATTAAATTGGGACGAGGGACCACAAAAAGGGGGCTCATACGGTCCATACCGGCAAACCGAGCGCATACAGGAAGGCTTGTACGAAGCCCCTCTAAAAGAACTGATCGAAAAAAAGGCGGCTTATTATGTAGTTTACGATAAAGACGATCCCGCTAAAGAGCTGTTTCAAGCCGATGAATACCCTCAACAGCAAGCAGATGAGGGTTTTCCAATCACGGTTAAATTCAGGGTCCCCGACGGCCAGACCCGCTTTCACGATCTGCTGAAAGGAGACATGCTCTTTGAAAATGTCAATTACGATGACTTTATCATCGTGAAATCCGATGGCACCCCCCTCTATAATTTTGTGGTGGTGGTGGATGATCACGAAATGAAAATCTCCCATGTCTTTCGGGGGGAAGACCATATCACCAACACCCCCAAACAGGTGATGATTTACCAGGCCCTGGGATGGGAAGTGCCGGTTTTCATGCACATCCCCTTGCTTTTAGGTTCAGACCGAAGCCCGTTGAGTAAACGCCACGGCGGTACCTCTGTGGCATTTTTCAGACAAGAAGGGTATATGCAATCCGGTCTCATCAACTATCTGGCTCTACTGGGCTGGACGGTGGAAGAAGAAATTTTCAACCCGTTCGACAAAGTCGATTCCTTTTCCATCTCATCCATCACCCATAAATCAGTCATCTTCGACTATCAAAAACTGGAATGGGTCAATGGCAAGCATTTAAGGGAAAAAGATCTGGATGTTGTGATCAAAGAATGGAAGGAATGGCTGACCTATCTTTCGGACGAGCCTTATTACGCCCTGTTCTTGGAAAATATCAACAAACAGGACAGACACTATTTGAATGAAACGGTGCGGATTTGCAGGGAAAAAATCAACACATTCAAACAATTGTGTGACTTCAGTGAACCCTTTTACACCGATAAGCCGGATTATGAGGAACAACTGATTCAAAAATTCCTTTCAAAAGAAAGTGCAGTCCGGATCATAGATGCTGCCTATCAAGCCTTTGATGATCTTGATGAATCCGATTTCACCGATGAAAAGATTGAAGCCGTGATTCGAACCTTACCCGATTTGACCGGTGAAGGCAACAAGCGCATCTTTCAAACCCTTCGGGGGGCACTGACCGGAAGGCTGATCACACCGGGGTTATTTGAAACAGTTGCCGTTTTGGGTAAAGCACGCACCTTTCAGAGACTTGAACAAACCAAGAACTGGATGAGGGCTCAGCGATGACACCTGCATCATCCGTTCGCAACGCTTTTGATTATATTGTCCAGGCCAACGCATACACGGCTTATCCCTTGGATTGGCCTTCTATTTTTGCCAACGAACAGCCTCTGACCGTGGAAATCGGCTTCGGCAACGGGGAATATACGTTGGAATTGGCGAGAAAACACAAAGATAGAAATTTTGTCGGTTTTGAAACATCACAAGGCGCCGTTTCCAAAACCCTTCGGCGGATGTTTAGCGAAGGGGTTGAGAATGTGCGAATCATCATGACCGATGGCCGCTTCGGCTTGAGAAATCTCTTTGATGATGAAAGTATCGAATGCGTCATCCTGAATTTCCCGACCCCGTGGAGTAAAGGCAAGCATTTCAGAAGGCGGGTCGCCGTTCCGGATTTTTTCAAAACCCTGCAAATGGTCTTGACGCCAAACGGAAGGCTTGAATTGGCAACGGATGTGGTCAATTACGCCGTGGATTGTTACGAAATGTCCCAATCCATGGGTTTTCATCCCCAGCCGATATGCATCAACGGTCCCAGGGAAATCATGACACGCTTTGAACGCAAATGGAGAAATTACGAAAGAAATATCCACACCTTGACCTGTGTAAAAGGTGTGAAAACAACCAGCGAACGGCTGTTGGAGAGGAGTGTCATCATGCCCCACGAAAAAGTTGCCTTGACGCAGGCCAAACCTGACCAAATCGGTCATCATCTGAATATCAGTCTGAAGAGTGCTTCCGAAAATGAAATCTGCGTGTTCAAAGCCCTCTACCGTGGGATGGAAACCGACAGTTTTCTTGTCAAAGCCATCTCGATTGATCGTTACGATCAAGGGGAAGGCGAATTTGAACAGCATTACTTTATCGATATGTATCACAGCGGTACGGATTGGATGATCAAACTCGATCCCATTAACAGACCCTTTATCACCCCGTCTGTTCGCTTTTCCATCCAATCCCTGGCAAAAATCCTAAAGTCATAAGGTGATGGTTTGTCTGACGAAAGAAATAATCCGCTGATTCATCCATTCCAATCCGATAACGGGCAAGGCCCGGACATGTCAAATACCGTCCAGCCAATGGTCGATTGCAGAGAAATGATGGACAAATGCGACATCTGGTTCTGGATGGTGGATACGCTGGGAACCTTTCAATGGAGTTCAGCCGGCGTCTCAACGGTACTGGGCTATTCGCCTCAAGAAATCGTGGGGCAAAACCTGATGGTCTTTCTTCCCGAACGGGAAAAGAGCCGGGTTTTCGGATTCCTGGAAGCCCATTCGTCTGAATTCAAAGCATACAAAGACTTTGAAGTTGTTTTTTTAAGCAAATCCGGCCGGGAAAAATATACACGGGTTTCGGGCACACCGGTGTTTTCTGAAAATGGCGCTTACTGCGGTTATCGTGGTACGACTCGAGACATTACCGAGCAAATGGAAAAGACCTGGCGCCTGGAAGAAAACAGCCGGATGTGGGCCAGGACACAAAGAGATGCAAAAATAGGCAGTTGGGAATACAATACCCTGACTAAAAACGTGATCTATTCCGATGAAATGTTTCGGATTTTTGAAGTTGAAAAACCTTCAGGACCCCATGACAATGAAGCCTTCATGAACAGAATCCATCCCGAAGACAGGCAAAAGGTCATCGAAGCGGATTTTTCTTTGCAAGATAAAGCGGGGACGACCCAGCTGGAATTCAGAATTTGTCTGCCTGGTAATGAGCAGCACCCTGAAGGGCGCATCAAATACTGCAAGGAATTTCTGCAAAGCATGGAAGACGACTTCGGAGAGGTGGTTCTATTCACCGGAACGATCCAGGATATCACCGAAACAGTAAAAAACCATCAAGAGCTCAACCGGAAGGTCCAATTTGAGCATTATCTGGGAAAAATCGCTGAACGGTTCATCCGGGTAGAAGATTCCGAGACCGCAATACAAAAGGTTTTACGTTACGTTGCAACGCTAAGCGAAGCGGACAGGGCCTATATCTTTGAATTCGACTGGGACAATGAAAAGATGTCCAATACCCATGAATGGTGTGCAAAAGGTGTAGCACCTCAAATTCATCAGCTGCAGGAGCTGCCTGTTCAGGTGGCTGCATATTGGCTGGAGAAATTTCAAAACAAAGAATACGTTTACATCAAAGATACTGCTGCGATCCCAGACGACAGAAAACTTGAACGGGAGATTCTGCAGCAGCAAGATATCCATTCTGCCATCGCCTGTCCCATCCATTGCAATGGCCGGCTTTGGGGAATTTTCGGATTGGACAACACCCATTCGACTGACCGTTGGAATCAGGAAACCATTACCCTGACAACGGTTTTTATTCAGATCTTTCAAAGCTATCTGGAAAAAAAGCGGGCGGAAGATCAGATCAACAAACTGCTGAAAGAGCTTCAAGTGGTCAACAATAACCTTGAAAAAACGGTTAAACTGCGAACGGAAGAATTAAGGGCGTCCCTTGAAGAAATCAAAAAAACACAAGCTCATTTTGAATTGGCCATGAAGGCCAGCGATATAGGGATTTGGATTTGGGATTTTGAAAATGAGCCTGTCCCGGATTCCTTTGCCTTCAGTCGATATTTTAAAAACGTCTTTAAAATCTCGGAAAAACGAGCTGATTATGAAAACAGTAGTCTCGTCAGATGGGAAGCCTCCGTACATCCCGAACATTGGGATTATGTTTTCAGTGAAAAAGCCAAATATCTGGAAGGATTGAGAGAAGACTATTCCATTGATTACAAGATCTGGCTGGACAGCCAGATGGACTGGCGATGGATTAATTCAACGGGTATCATCGTCAGTCGGGATCAAAAAGGTTCTCCCACTCTGATGCTGGGCACCTTCAAAGACATCACTGCCAGAAAAGAAACGGAAATGATGCTGAAAAATGCCAGAACATCGGCAGAAATGATGGTGAAAAATAAAACGGAATTTCTGTCTAATCTCAACCATGAACTGAGAACCCCGTTGACGATCATCATCGGAAATTCTGAAAGCCTGCTTTATGAGGATGTAGACAATGATTTGAAGCCATTTATAAAAACCATTCACCGGGCGGCACTTCAATTACTGGAATTGATCGAGGAGATCGTGGACATTTCAAAAATAGACGAAGGAAAAATTAAGGCGGAAATGAAAACGATCAAAACACGACCGTTTTTCACCGCTATGTATGAGTATTACAAAAGTCTTGCTGACGAAAAGGGACTCGATTTCTCCCTGAACATTGATCCGGATTTCCAAGAGCTTATTCGTACCGATCCAAAACTCCTGAAAAAGATTTGCAACAACCTGATTGGGAACGCCATCAAATTTACGAAAGAAGGCTTCGTAGCACTTTCACTTTCGATGGATGAACAGCGTCAGATATGTCTGTTCCAGGTTGAAGATTCGGGCATTGGCATTGCCAAAGAAAAACAGACCATGATCTTCGAACGCTTCAGCCAGGCGGATTCCTCATCAAAAAGGCGCTATGGCGGAACCGGTTTGGGATTGGCCATCGCTAAAAGTGCGGCAGACATCCTCAAGGCCCGGATTCACGTTCAAAGCGAGGTTTCAAAAGGCAGCGTTTTTACCCTTGCCTTTCCTCATCGGCTGTAATTTTCTCGATCAATTCTTCCAGGACCCTTTGGGCATCTTCGTGGGCAACCTGGCAGGTTCCGGCTGCAGCATGGCCTCCCCCACCGTATTGGAGCATCAGTTCACCGATATTTGTTTTGGATGTCCGGTTAAAGATGGATTTGCCCACAGCAAATACCGTATTTTGCTTTTTAAAGCCCCACATGATACGGATGGAGATGTTGCATTCGGGATAAAGGGCGTATTTCAAAAAGCGGTTGCCCGCATGAATCATCTCATCATCCCGAAAGTCTACCACCAGCAACTTACCGTGAACGCTTGCGTTCTTTTTAATCTGCTCTTTTAACAGGGACTCTTGCTCAAAGTAGAGATCCACCCGCTCTTTTACATCTTCAAGCTGAATGATCTCATCAATGGTATGATTTTTACAGTAATCGATCAAATCCATCATCAGATTGTAATTGGATATCCTAAACTGCCTGAAACGTCCCAAACCCGTTCGGGCATCCATGAGAAAATTCAACAACACCCACCCTTGCGGATGCAGGACCTCTTCCTCGGTAAACTGAGCGGAGTCCCCTTTGTCAACCGCTTCCATCATATCGGTCGAGATCTCTTTGAAGCGCTCTTTTGAGCCGTAATAATCGTAAACCACCCTTGCAGCAGACGGGGCTTCCGGATCGATGATGTGGTTGTCGTGTTTTCCCACACGGATCTGCTCACTGAGATGATGGTCAAAAGCCAGATAAACGCCTTCTACATACGGCAAATTGGTGGTGATGTCATGGCTTGTGATGTCAATCTTGCCATCCTGCATATCTTTGGGATGAACGAAAAGGATCTCATCGATCAAGTCCAAATCCTTCAGCAAAACGGCGCATACCAACCCGTCAAAATCACTTCTCGTTACTAATCGATACTTTTTCTCCATGCTATCACTTCCGTTATTGATTTAGTATAATTCTACCATATCCTTTACTCCATCACCTTGTTGTCATTATAAAACAACCCCTCGAATCCGTTAAAAAAGTCTGTTTTGCCATCATATCGGAAAGCGCCGATTAAAGACCATTTTTGAATATATTCGGCGGCTTTTTCCTTTTCCAAGGTGTTTAAAGCCATCAGGGCGGTTTTTGCCTGCAAGGTTGTATCGGAGATGACCATGGCAGTTTCGTATTTGGAAATCTGAATGTCCCCGGTTATCGGGCTCAGTTCCTTCAAGCGGCCTCGCCAAACACCGCCCTTTCCCAAATACAGAATCTTTTCCTCCCCCACCAGTTCCAAAGTATCCATCCAATCGGTGCTGGCGTTTCGCTTGCCGATAATGGCGAGGTTTCTGTCAACCTGAATATAGCCGGTTTGCTTTTCATTCAGTCGTTTGAGCAAATCCACCACACAGTCCATGGCGTAGGCAATCGCTATGGGTTTCAGGTACAGCTTCACATCGTTGAACAGCTTGATGCCGTTTTCAGTAAAAGCCACATTGTAAAAACCGATTTTCTCCATCACCTTTTCGATCTCCGATTCTGAAGGGTTTTTCCCGTCATCAAACAGCAAAGCCAGATTTCCCAAGGTATAATCGAATAAGCCGCCTGAATACTCGGCTATCGCAGCGAGTTTTTTTACCAGAAGCATCGTTTCCTGATCAAGCATCAATAAGCCATCTTCCGGGGATTGAACGGGAATGATGGCATATTGAGTGGTGTACTTCTCCACCACCCGTTTAAACTCAAAAAAGGCCTTCTGAGCCAGTTCATCCGAATGGGCCGATTTCTCAATCACCAGCCTGATCGCCATCCCTTGATACTGGTCATTATAGGAGACGTATTCTCGATTATAGACCAGGGTAATGACCAGCATAATCACCATTAGAACACCGATTACAAAAAAAGTGAAAATCCACGTGCGCTTGATCCGCTTTTCGGGATCCAAGGGGTTGGAAAAATCGAATGCTTTGAATTTCGACTCAGTTGTCCTTTGTTCTTTTTCATATTCTTCTTTCATATCCATCTCCAATAAAAAGTGGCGGGAAAGATTCTCCCGCCATTGTTGAATTGATTATCGATCAATGCCCCAGTGATCTGGGATCCATGGCATCTCGCATGGCATCACCAAAGAGGTTGAATGCCAGTATGGCTACAAACAGGAACACACCGGGTAATAACAGCCAAGGATACTGCTCCAAAACGGACAAGCGCTGGGCTTGTGCCAGCATGAGCCCCCAACTGGATTGGGGTTCACGAATACCGTATCCCAAGAAGGACAGACCGGCTTCACCCAGAATATATCCCGGAATCGCCAATGTGGCGGATACGATGATATACGTGCTGGTGTTGGGAATGATGTGTTTCCAGATGATCCGACCGGTGGGAAATCCCATAGCCCGAGCGGCTTCAACGTATTCTGACTGTTTGATGGACAGCACCATCCCCCTGATAACCCTGGACATGCCCGGCCATCCGATAAAAGAGAGGATGACGATGATCATCAGATACGTGATATGCGAAGGCAAATCGGCGGGCAGAATGGCACGCAATGAAATCAAGAGGTACAAACCCGGAATAGACATCAGTATTTCAGTTGCCCTCATCAGCACCTCGTCGATCCAACCGCCGTAATATCCCGCCAGTCCTCCCAAAAACAACCCCAGTGTAAAGGTGATCAGGATGCCGGCAAATCCGACGGTCAGAGACACCCTTGACCCGAAGAAGATGCGAGTGAGTACATCCCGCCCGTAGGCATCAGCGCCAAACAGGTAAAACTGTGCCGGGCTGTCTACACCAAACAGATGGATGTTCATGGGAATGAATCCCAACAGTTTATATTCCCATCCTTTGATGAACCATTTGATGGTGAAACGTTTGAGGTCAAAATGCTGAATGGAACTGATTTCATACTGCTCCTTTTTTCCATCCTGGTAAACGATGCTGATCCCTTCAACCCCTTCGGTCTTTTTGATGGACTGCAGTTCACCTATTCTTGTCAATTTATAAGAATGAATGGGGTCTTCAATATAGGTCTGTAACTCGTCCGGATCGGTGATCAGTTGAGAAATCCCGGCACTTTTCATCGCTTCGGTTTTTGACAAGGGAATACGTTCCAACTCTTGTTTTGAATTGACTAAGACCCGTTCTCGTTCACTGCCTATGGCGATGAGTTCAGAACGGAAAACCAGGGAAATATCCGTAACACCGTTTTCCTCCAGGACAAAGTTGTGGCTAATTCCTTCCTGATCGATGAAATTGATAGCCTCAATGACGGATGCCGGCTCATAGATTCTTTGATATGTGACCGGGTCTCGGTAGCTGAGAACGTCGTAAATATAAGGCGCCACCCATTTTCCTTCATATTTCCAGTGAATCTCGGAAGGCGGGGCATAAGTACGGTCCGTTTTTTGGACAAACGGATCGGCCGGTGAAAAGAAGTCGGCGAAGAGCATGATGATGTAAAGAATCACAAGTATTACCAGAGAGATTCTCCCGGTGTTGTGTCTTTTAAAGGCACGGATTAACAGGCGCCATCGACTCATGTATTCAACTTCAAAGGATTCTTCGATATTGTCATGTGTTACGATTTTTTGTTCTGGCTTTTTTTTCATCCCACTCCCCCCTTTACTGGAATCTCTTTCGCACTCTGGGATCGGTTGCAGCCAACAATAAATCTGCCGAAAGGTTCCCAATAATGAGCATGAGAGAACTGAGCAGAAGACTTGCCATGACCAGATACAAATCCTGGGAATTCAACGCTTCAATGGTCAGCCTTCCCATTCCGGGCCAGCTGAAAACGGTTTCGGTTAAAACAGCTCCTCCAAGCAATGAGGAAAGGGTGTAACCAAACATGGTTATTAAGGGGTTGATGGCATTTCTCAGGGCGTGTTTGTAAATAACCACTTTTTCCGGCATCCCTTTTGCTTTGGCAAATTCAACGTAATCCATGCCCAGTTGATCCAAGAACTGCCCCCTCATCTGACGCATAACACCGGCAAGGGAAGAAAATCCCAAGGTGATGGCAGGTCCTGCCACATGCCACAGATAATCTCCAAATTTGCCCCAGAAAGACATGTCGGCGTGATTCATGGCCGTCATCCCACCGATGGGGAACCACCCCGTTTTGGAGGCAAAATAGAGGAACAGCAGGGCAAAAAAGAAGTTGGGAATGGACAAGCCGATAAAGGCGACGATGGATGCGATCTGATCTCCTGCCTTATACTGGTGCAAGGCGGCGTAAATCCCTACGGAAACACCAATTGCCCAACTGATGATCAGGGTAGTGATGCTTAACAGTAAAGTTGCACCCAGTCTGGACCAGATAATATTGTAAACGGGTTGATGGTACTGAAAGGAATAACCAAAATTTCCTTGCACAACTTGAAAAAGCCATTTTCCGTATTGTACGATAAAAGGCTGGTCTAATCCGAATTTTTCCTCTAAGACCTTAATGGTTTCCGGTGTATAGCTGGGGTTCATCCTGAATTGATCTAAAAAATCTCCCGGTGCGGCGTTGATGATCAAAAAGGATAAAAAGGAAACCCCCAATAATACCGGAAGTGCCAAAATAAGCCTTCTCATGATGTATTTGAACAAATACCTCTACCTCCTGCTTTGACGTGATTTAGTAAAATCCCCCGCTTTGTTGTCAAAGCGGGGAAAAATGACGTACTAAACTTTGATTATTCCTTATAGAGTGCCCAGAGGTTCCAGCCCCATGAAGAGAATCCGCCGATTTGGACGTTCTTCAAATAGGTTGGGTAGGCATACAGATTCAGCTGCTGAACGGTGTAGATCATTGGAAGATTGTCAGCAACCAGCATCTGGAATTCTGAGAAGAGTTCCCATCTGGCATCTTCGTTCATTTCTGACGTCTGTTCCTTGTAAATCTTGTCAATTCTGTATTCGTAGTAAGGAATATTGTAATGTGCAGGATCAACAAAATCTTTGAGATCCGGGGAATAGTTCCAGAAATGCAGTCCGCCTTCAAGCGACCATACGTTGGATCCGCTGTGGGGATCCACGCCACCGGTAAGACCCATGATCATGGTTTCCCAGTCTCCGGTATTCATCAAATGGCCAACCAGTGTGTTAAAGTCGATGGGGTTGAATACGGCTTCGATACCGATCTTGCCGAATGTATCCACAATCAGGTTACAGGCCTTTTCTCGAACCTGGTTTCCGGCATTAGTTGTCAGATTGAATTTCACAACGTTTCCAAATCGGTCAAGCAGTTTTCCGTCTGCGTTCCAGGAGTATCCGGCATCGGCCAGTACTTCTTTTGCCTTTTCAAGGTTGAACGGATAGGAATGGTCTTCCACATCAGGATCGTAGAACGGAGAAGCAGGGCTGATGCCGCTCCACTGTGGCTGTGCAAGGCCGTTGTAAATGACATCAATCATGGCATCTCGGTCCATGGCATAGGAAAGGGCCTGTCTGAACGGAACATCGGAGAACCATGCGGCTTTCATTGGATCTTTGTAGTTGAAGTTCAAGCAAAGGAACAACGTAGAGCTGGTGGGGCCGTAAGGCTTAACGATCCAGCCTTTTTCGGCTTCTTGTGCCTTAACTGCCGGATAATCATCTGCAGGGATTCCGAGGAAGTCCAGTTCTCCGGCTTCGAATCGGAGTCTCATGGTGTTCTGGTCTGCGGTAATGACCCATACTAATTCGTTGAAATAAGGCAGCTGATTGCCGGCCTTGTCGTAACGATGGTAATAAGGGTTCTTGGTCATAACGACTCTCTGTTCAGGGATGTATTCGGTGACGATGAACATACCGCTGCCGACTAGATCCTCCACATCGCTGACGGTCCATACCTGAGAAATGGTCTTGTTTTCTACGGCTTCCTGTAAAGCGTGTTTGGGAAGAATGGTAACTGCACCGAGTGTTCTCAAACCGGGTGCGAAGGGTTTCGGGTATTCGATCAATACGGAATTCTCGCCAACCAGTTCAACTTTCGGCAAATTGCCTTCTCCGTCTCGGATAACGTCGATGGTGTTTCCTGTGATGAGTCCCTCAACCTTGTAAACGGCGTTGAATGACCATACAACGTCTTCAGCAGTCAGAGGCTGTCCGTCGGACCATTTCAGGCCTTCTCTCATGTGGAAAATCCAACCGTTTCCGGCTTCTGTGACTTCATAAGATTTTGCCAGGTCTCCACCTCTGATTTCGGCATCCTTACCGTAATCAAGCAATGTGGCAAACATTCTGTCAATGATGTCCGTTGAGGATGTTTCCTGCGCTTCGCAAGGGTTGAACGTCTTCGGGCCACCGAGTGCACCAATGTAATAGCTGCCTCCTGGAACGCCTTCTACATCTTCGATGATGTATTCAGGCTCTGCAAACAAAAAGCCTCCGACGAATAAAACCGCTAACAAGACAAACAAAACACTTTTCTTCATACTTTTTCCTCCTTTTCGAAATTGGGTGATTCACCCTTTTTTTACTTTTTATACAAATGACAAGATACGAAATGATTCTTTTCCATCTCCACCAGCTCCGGGTAATCTTTGGCGCAGACATCCATGGCGTGGGGACAGCGTGTTCTGAAAAAACACCCCGACGGCCGGTTGATGGGACTGGGAACCTGTCCGCCGATTAAATGCTTTCGGTCTCTCCTGGCACGGGGATCCGGAATAGGGGCTGCTTCAAGCAGTGCCTGTGAGTAAGGGTGCAGCGGATGGTCGAAGATGGAATCGGTGTCTCCCGTTTCCACGAACTTGCCCAGATACATGATGCCCACCTCATCGCTGATGAAGCGCACGACCGATAAATCATGACTGATAAACAGATAACCGGCGTTCAAGCGCTCCTGAATCCTTTTCAGCAAGGTGATAATTTGGGCCTGGACGGATACGTCCAAAGCCGATGTGGGTTCATCCAAAATGATCAGAGACGGATCAACCGTTATTGCCCTGGCGATGGCGATTCTCTGACGCTGTCCACCGGAAAACTGATGGGGATAGCGATCAAGATGATAGGGTTTCATCCCGACTGACAAAAGCAACTCTCCGAGAACTTCACGGGCTTCCTTGGTATTCTTGACGATGTTGTGGAACAAAAGCGGCTCGGAAAGGGCTTGTCCTACCGTCATTCGAGGGTTCAGCGAAGAAGTGGGATCCTGAAATACAATCTGCATTTCACGTCTGTATTTGATCAGTTCCCTTTCCTTCTTCGGTGCGATGTCCTCTCCGTTGACCAATACCTGACCGCCTGTGGGTTCGAGGAGCTTGATGATGGATCGGCCGGCGGTGGTCTTTCCGCATCCGGATTCTCCCACCAACCCGAAGGTCTTATTCTTGTCTATTGAAAAAGAGATGCCGTCCACTGCCATGACCGTTGCCACGGTGTGCCGGAACAAAAAACCGGCCTTGATGGGAAAGGACTTTTTTAAATCTTTGACTTCCAGTAATTTTTGATTATCTGTCATCATTCATCAGCTCTCTTTTCATTCACCACATGCACTTTGGTGCCGAACGGGTTGAAACAGCGAACGAAGTGATTGTCCCCAATCTGTTCCAAAGGGGGAACCTGTTTCAAACATTCGGCCGTTTTTCTGGGACATCTGGGAAGGAACGGGCACAAATCCGGGGCGTTCAGCATAGTGGGAGGCTGACCGGGGATGGGATTGAGGGCATCCTGACGGATATCCAGCCTGGGAATGCATTCCAATAACAGCTTGGTGTAGGGATGCTGCGGTTTTTCAAACACGGTGTATACATCGGCGTACTCCATGGTCTTACCGCCGTACATGACCATGACCTTATCCGCCATCTCCGCAATAACCGCCAGATCGTGCGTGATAAAGATCAAACCTGAATGGTATTCCTTTTGAAGGTCTTTCATCAACTCCAGGATCTGAGCCTGAACGGTCACATCCAGCGCCGTTGTGGGTTCATCCGCCACCAGGATTTCGGGATTACAGGAAATGCCGATGGCAATGATCACACGTTGCCGCTGTCCGCCGGATAACTCGAATGGATAGTTTTCAAGGCGTTCTTTTGGATTAGGCAGGCCGACTTTCTCAAGCATTTGAATCGCCACCTGTTCAGCCTGTTTCTCATCTATTTTCTGATGAAACATAATGGTTTCAAGAAGCTGTTTTCGGATGGTAAAAATGGGATTGAGTGACGTCATGGGGTCTTGAAAGATGATGCTGATGTGATTGCCTCTGACTTTTGTAAATTGATCTCCCTTTAGTTTGGTGAGATCCACATAACCGTTTTCCTGAAGCTTTGGGAATTCTGCGGTCTTAAAGAGAATACTCCCCCCGGCCACATATCCGGGCTTATTGATCAATCCGCAAACGGATTTCACCGTGACGCTTTTTCCCGATCCCGTCTCGCCGACAATGCCAATCACTTCATCATCGTGAACCGAAAAAGAAACGTCATCCACAGCCTTAACCGTTCCCTCAGCCATGGAAAAATAAGTACGCAAATTTCTGACCTTGAGTATGGGTTCTGTCAACTACATCTCCTCCTGAATAAATCTTTATATTAATTTAAATTATTTCGTCAAGCCGAACATGTTATTTATTGATTTTGGCGCTTTCAGTGAGTTGCTGTATTTTGATTATACCAGATGTATTTGTTTTTAGCGTTGAAACTTCTTTTATTTTATATATCGTTGGTGTGAACGCCCTCTCGTTTAGGAATTCTGAATGTGCCTGTTGAATAATAAGCTTAGGGAGGAGTACAGTTGGCAAACAAACCGGGCAAGGCAAAACGCATCATCATCAGCTTAATGATCATCTTTGTTTTTATCTTATTGGCGTTGATTTACGGCTACATTGATTTTGAATTCAAGAAAATCGGTGAAAGCGGCATCACGCCTTTAAGCGACTGGAGAAGTTACCTTTCTTATTTGCTGGAAAAGGTTCCCATCGTCAAGAATTATGTGGAATACACGCCCCGTGACGTGATCAAGCCCCAGCAGTATTATTCAGAGATATACGAAACCTACATTGAAAAAATCGAAGAAGATCGAATCGCCCTGGAAAACAAAGCCGTAGAACTGGGAACATTTGAAACCCAACTGAATCAACTCCAAAGGACCTTAAACGCAAGAAAAGAAGAGCTGGATCTGCAGGAAGAACGGTTAACTTCCGAAATGACGGCGTGGGAAAGCACCAAAGAGCGCTATCAGGAATTGGCAAATTGGCTGGAAAACGGCGATGAAGTCTTGCTGGCACAGGCCATCGCATCGGATGAGATCGACGTGGAAAGCATCGTAGGCGGTCTGCGCCTCATTGATCCGGGAATAGCCGCCGATATTGTAGGACAGCTCGCACAGATCAATCAGGAAAAGGCGGGGAAAATCCTCGCCAATCTCACAGGAAAGGAGGTGACAAGATGAAGACAACATTGATGGACATGGTCAAAGTGACTCCGCCACCCAAAGGGATAGAAGTGCAAAAAAATTCAAATGCTCACAACGCCGATTCCGCTCAAAATGAAACAAGCTGGAAGGAAACGGCGAACACCTTTACCCGTGCACTGAAAAAGCAGGAAGCCGTACAAAGCGAGCCGTCAAGTGAGAAACCGGCACAGAACCTGTCAAATCAAACAGCAGAAAACCCGGAAAAAATCAGCACAGACACCCCCGTCAGCAAACCTTCAGAACAATCCCGCTCCGAATATGCTCAGAAAGACGAGAAAATTCAGGAAGGTGACAGCAGCTTTGTTCAAGGAGAGAATGAAGGGGAATGGGAAGAAGACGCCCTCGCCAGTACTCAGCTGGTAGCTCTCAGCACGGATGCGCCAACAACCGATCCAACAAAGAAACACCCGTCAGGAGAAATGCCGGTTACTGAAAAGAAAGAGACTGATGTGAAAATCAGCACGCTGCTATCTCTTCTGTCGGCAAAGACCCATCTGAAGGTTCCCAAACTGGAGCAATACGTTTCATCCATGCGGAATGAGGGAAAAAGCGCCCAAGAAATCCTCAAAACCCTGAACACGGTATTGGAGGAAGTGAGTGACGGAGAAACCAAACCGCAATTAAAAGATTTCATATTAAAGGTCATTCCATTACAGGAAAAAGTCACCGAAACAGCCGATGAAGAAGAAAATGCTCCTGCTGTTCAAAAGACTGCTGTTGTCAAAACGCCCGCCGTCTCAGGAGAAAAAACACCTGTAACCCCGGAGACCCCAGCCGAGGAGGGAGAACAGAAACCCCTCGCAACTGCCGAAACGGACCGGGTTAATAAAACAGCCGTTACGACCACCGCACAGCAAAAACACAGCCAATGCAAATCATCGATACCCCGGTGACATCCGAGCAAAAGGCCGAGCAAACGGAGCAAAACACAAAACCGGTTCAGCCATTGGCCGATCAGATCAAGCAGATCAGCAACAGTGCCGTCAGTACACCGAAAGCCGGCCAAGCCGCAGTTCAAACAGCCAAGCTTTCTGACGTGCAAAAACTCAGCAGTGAAACGGCTGAAAAACTGCAATCAGTCACAACACAAAAACCAGCCGATGCTTTAAAATCGACCGTCATACCGGCCCAATCGGATCAAGCAGAAAAAGCGACAACCGACCAGCCGAAAGTCGATCCTGAAAAGGTTGTTCTCAACGAAAAGAACAGCACCCTTTCACAACTTCTCACTCGAATGGAACAGCTGACACACACTGAACAAAACGCTCAAGTCTCAACGGAAGAAACATCCAATGAAGCCTTGAAACTGCTAAAAGGATTGATTGAACGCTACAGATCCATTGAAAAAGAGGCCCCTGTAGCTCAAGCCAATCGGACAGTCTCTCAAAAGACTTCAGCCGGTACGG
>Ga0209607_1000848_pt1 | contig 26184 bp, 17 predicted proteins | sample AD_UKC117_MetaG_FD_184413 | JGI IMG/M metagenome (GOLD analysis project Ga0209607, IMG submission 184413) | Active sludge microbial communities of municipal wastewater-treating anaerobic digesters from Hong Kong - AD_UKC117_MetaG (SPAdes)... | ecosystem: Engineered > Bioreactor > Anaerobic >... | reverse complement strand
TTCATTCTCTTGGGCTAGGATTTGTTCCGCGCCCTTCGTGGCCAGCTTCGCTTTAATGCCGTCATCAAAGTAAGCGTGATCACTCATGAGAATTTTGGTGCGCGTGCGAATGTCGTTTTTGTCGAACAACCACACTTCAAAAGCGGTCACATTGCGCGGTGTGTCTGTGCCGATCGATTCGGCAATAGCGATGCCGCAGTCACCCAAAAAATCTTGTGATTGGTTTTCGATGGGGAAGGAATATTCAAAACGGTCATCGCCCCAATTGTACGTCGTGTCCACGCTGGCGATGGGCGTGGTATCCAACTCCCCGGTTTCGCCGGTCGAAACAGGCGCGGCCGTTGGTCTTTCGGCGTAAGCCGCGCCGGTGTCCTGGGACATGGCATTGCGGCGGTTAAGCACAAACAAGATCGCGGCTATCAAAATGATGAGGAGCAGCCCTAAAAACAAGATCGAAGTCAGGCTGCTGCCGCCCTCGGCCGCCGGGGCTGTTTCGCCAGTTTCCGGAGCCGGCATGGCCGGCACGCCGGCACAGCCCACGCCGCCATTCACCACCGAGGCGACTGCTTGCAGGCGCTGTATTTCTGCCGGATCGGTGGAACGCGTCGCTGCCGAGCAAGCCGCCTCAGCGCCGCCCCAACTCCCCAGGGCTTCCTGTACCTTTTGCGTATTGTTATCAAACGAATACGCGTCGGCTACTGCCCGGACGTAGTAATCTTGATATTGTTGCGACAAGGCGTCAGGATTGGCATCCACCCACGTCACTGGCGTCAGGTTCCAACCAAAGATGACGAGGCCGATAAAAAAGCCGACCACAAATGTAATTAACAAGGAAATAAGCGGTTGTCTGCGTACAAAATCCATATGTCACCTAACCTTCTAGCTCCTGGTGGGAACAAATCAACAGTGACATCCCCTCTGCAAAATAAATCTTATCACAACTCATCATCGCGTCAAGTTATGTTTATTTGTTTCCTTAACGCCTGGGCGTGTGGTATACTGTCTGGCGATCTTCAATATTAAAAAAAACCTCAAACTGGCCAGGAGATTTAAACCGTGAAACACTACCTGAGCATTGCAGATTTAACCCCCGCAGAACTCCACGACCTCCTAGATTTAGGTCTTTCCCTGAAAGCTGAATGGCGTAACGGCGGCAATCAGCCGCTGCTAAAAGGCAAGAGCCTGGCGTTGGTGTTCCAGAAACCTTCACTACGCACGCGGGTCTCTTTTGAAATGGGTATGGTGCATCTGGGCGGCTATGCTTTTTATCTGTCGCCGAACGAAGTGAAGATGGGCGGCCGTGAGAGCGTGCCAGACGTGGCCCGAGTCTTGTCCAGTTACGTGGACGGCATTATGGCGCGCGTGTTTGAGCACCAACATATTTTAGATCTGGCGGCTTATTCTTCAGTGCCGGTGATCAACGGCCTGTCCGATTATAACCATCCGGCGCAAGGGTTGACGGATGTGTTTACGATTCTTGAGGACAAGGGCCGGCTGGAAGGCTTGAAATTGGCCTACATAGGCGACAGCAATAACGTCACGCGCTCGTTGATGTTTGCGGCGATGAAGCTGGGCATGCATATGACGGTGGCTTCGCCGGCGGGCTATAATTTGACGGAGGCAGACGTGAAGCTGGCGGCAGAGATGAGCACGGATGGGGCTTCGTTGGAATTGTTTGAGGATCCGGCAACGGCCGTTGCCGACGCCGACGTCATCTACACTGATGTCTGGACCAGCATGGGCCAGGAAGCCGAGGCTGCCGAACGCGCTCAATTGTTCCCGCCCTATCAGGTCAACCAGGCATTGGTAAACAAAGCCAAACCAGACTGCATTGTCATGCACTGCTTACCGGCCCACCGCGGCGACGAAATCACCGATGAAGTAGCCGATGGTCCTCATTCCCGCTTGTTCCCGCAAGCTGAAAATCGCATGCATGCCCAAAAAGCGATTCTGGTGCGCTTGATGGCATCCTAAACCGCAAATCGGGCGGCGTGTAGCAGACGTTTGTCTCTGCGAACACGGCCGTCTGAACTCCTGACGAATCGGGAGGAGATTGCTGCATGGCAAATAACCGTGCTCATTATGAGGAAGCGCTAAACAGAGGCCACTCCTACGGTTGGGATCAACGTTGGGAGGAAGCCATTACGGCTTTTGTCGAAGCCGCTCAGGAAGAGCCTGTCGAACCGGCGCCATATGCCGGGCTAGGCATGGCTTACCTGGAACTGGGGCAGTTGGAAAAAGCTCTGGACAATTACAAGTTAGCGGCGCGTTATTCTCGTGGTGAAGTGATGCATCTCCAGCGTGTAGCTGAAGTGCAGGAGCGCCTGGGTCTGGCGAGTGAAGCCGGCAAGACCTATATGGCTATCGGCGAGATTGAGCTGAACCGCAAACGCCTGGACGATGCGATGAATAACTGGCATCGGGCCGTTCGGTTAGAGCCGGATTTGTTGCGCGCCCACCAGCGACTGGCGTCGGTTTATCAGCGCCAGGGGGCTGTGCGCCACGCCATTCAGGAATATCTGGCCATTGCCCGCATTTTGCAAAGCCAGGGTGAAAAGAACAAAGCCTTACAAGCCTGCAACATGGCCCTAAAGTTGGATCCACGTAACCCGGACGTGCTGACGGCCATTGAGTTGATCAGACAAGGTGAGGCGCTGTTTGCCGACGAACGGCCAGCCGGGGCAGCGTCGCTGACGGGGAAGGGCAGCGGTTTGCTGCGGATGGCTGTCGACCTGGAAAAGGATGTAGCCGCCTGGGAGCCGGATAAACATGTGGTGGAAACGGCCGTGCCCGTGCAAGACGCCCGCCGTATGGCTATGGAGCAACTCGCGGTTGAACTCTTTGACGAGGATATGCCCGATGGGCTGACCGCCGACAAATTAGAACGTGACGCCCTCATCAGCCAGGCGTTGGATTATCAGCGCCGCGGCATGGTCAACGAGGCCATTAGCGCCTACGAACAGGCTTTGGCCGCCGGATTTTCTAGCACCGCTGCCCGATTCAACCTGGGGCTGCTTTACCAGGACAAATTGCGCTTCGAAGATGCCATCCGCGAATTTGAATTTTCCGTTAAAGATCAGGAATATCGTCTGGCCAGCTACTTCGCCCTGGGTGAATCTTACCGGGCGCGCGGCCAGATCAACAAATCCATCGAAAGTTTTATCAACGTCCTAAAAATCGTCGACCTGGGCACGGTGCGCCATGATCAGGCTGACCGGCTCATCGAATTGTACGAGAACCTGGCCGACAGCCTGGTAACCCAGGGCGAACCGGAAAAAGCCACGGCCTTCGCCAATTCATTGGTGGAATTTCTGGGCCACAAAGGGTGGGAAGATAAAGTTAAGGAAGCCCGCCAGCGCCTCGATGCTTTTTCCGACACCGGCATGATGATTTTGGGCGACGTGTTGACTTCTGGCACGGAAAAAGTGCTGGAGTCGTTGTACCTGAGTCAGGAGTATGCCCGGCGCGGCATGTACAATACGGCCATCGAAGAGACCTACCGGGCAATCCAGCTATCGCCGGATTACTTGCCGGCGCACATTCAGCTCGGCGAAGTGCTGGGCAAGCAAGGCCGGCACGAAATGGCCGCCTCTAAGTTCACCACGATCGCCGATACGTTTAAGGCGCGCGGCGACATCAACGGCGGCATTATGGCTTATGAGAAGGTGCTGGAATTGTCGCCTTTGGATTTGGCGGTGCGGGCGCGGCTGATTGATTTGTTGAAGCAGCACGGCCGTATCGACCGGGCCCTGGAACATTACCTGGCCATGGGCGAAGCCTATTACCAGTTGGCCCAGGTAGACAAAGCCCGCGAGATTTACCAGGAAGCCCTCAAACTGGCCCCGCGCGGGGACCCGGAGAAAAACTGGCCCAAGCGTTTGTTGAAGGCGATGGTCGATATCGACGTGCAGCGTTTTGAATGGCGGCGCGCACTGCCTGCCCTGCGAGACCTGCGCGAATTGCAGCCTGACGACGAATGGACGGCGCTGACGCTGGTGGACATGTATTTCCGGGTTGGCCAGCCGGCCAATGCCGTTCACGCTTTGGATAAATACCTGATGCAGTTGGTGCGCACCGGCCGGGGCGTGAAGGTGATCGGTATATTGGAAGACATGGTGCAGCAACGGCCGTCTGATCCCAACCTTGTGGATCGCCTGACACGCCTCTACATCCAGCAGAACCGCGGCCAGGACGCGGTCGCCGTGCTGGACAAATTGGGTGAAGCCCAACTCGAAGCAGGCGATAAAGCCGGCGCGGTCATTACCATCGAAAAAATATTGAAGCTTGGCCCGCCCAACGCCATCAGCTACAAACAACTCCTTTCCCAATTGAAATAGCTTTTGCCATTCCACCTTGTCTGGCCTCTGGCGAACAAGCTGAAGCCGTCCTGATCCAAAATCTTGCTTCATCGACCTGTGCGCCAACCGGCCGCACAGGTCGTTTTTGTCCATCTCCAAATCCTGAATCAGGCCAGTCAAAGACCAACAGACGCCAATCATCGATTGGGGTATAATTTGCGATGCATATCAGGGAGAATTTTGGTGTTCAATAACATCTTCAACTATCAAGGCGTGTTTTCCTGGCTGGATGTCGTCGACATCTTGTTGGTGACGCTGATGATATACGGCGTTTTTATGTTAATACGCGGCACGCGCGCCGTGCAAGTGCTGCGCGGCTTCATCGTCCTGGCGCTTGTTTTCTGGCTGCTGGCTCGTTACGTTGATTTGCCTGCGTTTAGCTCCCTGGTAGCCAACACTACCCTACCGCTGCTGCTCGTTTCTATCCCGGTCATTTTTCAACCGGAAATCCGCCGCGCCCTGGAACAGGTCGGCCGCACCGGCAGCGTGCTGCGCTTTTTCCGCCGCAACGAGATGAACCCCATTGTCATTGCCGTCAAAGACGCCTGTTTGCGCCTGTCGCAGCGCCGTCATGGGGCGCTGATTGTTTTTGAACGCGACACCGGGCTGCAGGAATACATCGACACAGGTATTATGCTCGACTCGGAGGCTTCGCCGGAACTGCTGCTGACAATTTTTAACAAAAATACGGAGCTGCACGATGGGGCGGTTATCATTCGGGGCGATCGGTTGGCGGCGGCCGCCTGTGTGATGCCGTTGTCTACCAGCAGCCTGTCGGACCGGCAGATGGGGCTGCGCCACCGGGCGGCTTTGGGTATTAGCGAGGTGAGCGATGCCGTGGCGCTGGTGGTCTCGGAAGAGACCGGGCAGGTATCGATTGCGCATAACGGCCGTATCATCCGCCGCCAGGATCCTTCTCGCCTCGACGAGATTCTCAATGCCTTCCTGCAAAACCGACAAAATCAGGGGCGAGGAGCGTCTAAGTGAAAATCGTGCGCAGCTTCCTCTCTAACTTCCTCACCTTTTTGCTCTCGCTGCTGCTGGCTATCCTGATCTGGTTAAACGCCTCGCAAGAGAATGATCCAACCCGTCTGCAATCGTTTCAGATTCCCATCGACTTTATCGGCCAGCCGGAAAACAGCACCCTGGTGGCCTCCGACGAAAACATGGTGTTTGTGGTCGAAGCTCCGTCCTCGGTCATGAACCAGTTGACGCCGGCTGATTTTACGGCCGTTGTCGATCTCAGCCAGGTCGCCCTGGGAGAAGACGTCGTCGTCGATGTCAACGTCCAGCCCAAAGTGCGCGGCGTCACCATCACCTCACCCTCGCCCAACCAGGTCACCGTGCGCTTGGAACAACTCGTCACCCGGCAGATACCCGTCGTGCTAGACATCCGCGGCAGCGTAGCCCGCGGCCACACACAGGGCGACCCCCTCGTAGACCCGCAAAATATCACCGTCGTCGGCACCGAAGCCCAGGTCGACCGCCTGGATTCCGCCCGCGTTACCGTCTTCCTAAACAACGTCAGCGAAACCGTGGTGGCTTCCCCCGCGCCCATCTTTTATGATCGCCAGGGCCGCGTAGCCAGCACCAGCGGTCTCAAAAGCGTCAGCAACGAAGAAGTCAAAGTCACCATCCCCGTCCAAGAATCGGCCGACTTCGCCGAAAAGTTCATCGAAGTCGATTGGCGCGGCGCACCCGCCGATGGCTACCGCCTGCTCAGCATCAATGTCACCCCGCCCAGCGTCCTGGTTCAGGGCGTTCCCACGCGCCTCAACCAGATCACTCAGATAAAAACCGAACCAATTGACATCACCGGCCTGACGGAAACATTTACCCAGACCGTTACCCTCGATCTCCCCGAAGGCATCACTCTGGATGAAGTACAGGTCGTTTCGGTGTCCGTGGAAATTGAACCCATCTTAACGACGGGCGTTTATAACCGCCCGGCTGAAGTTCAGGGGCTGGACGAAGGCTTAACTGCCACCGTGGATCCCGAAGAAGTGCGCGTGGTCCTTTTTGGGCCGCTGCCCGCCCTTGACACACTGTCCGAAGACGAAGTGCGTGTCACCGTCGATGCGTTTGGTTTGCTCACCGGGACATACAGCCTGGAACCTTCTGTTAGCCTGCCCGACCGAGGCATTGAATTACGTTCCGTGCAGCCGCAATTGGTGACCGTGAACATTACCGGCACCATCACCGAGACGATCGACGGTTCCAGCAACCCACAGTCCACGTCCTTTGTTCCCCGAACACCCGCGCGCAACAATCCCGGCAAAAGAGCCAATTCCACGCCCCTTTGGCCGGAAATAGCGCTTACCCAATTCTGCCAGATACCGGAAGAAAAATATCTATGCCTGCAAAATCCTTAGTTGCCCTGGTTGGTCGCCCCAACGCGGGTAAATCCACCCTGTTTAATCGCATCGTGGGACGGCGGCTGGCCGTCGTCTCCGAGGTGCCCGGCACGACCCGCGACCGTCTCTATGCCGAAGCTGAATGGATCGGCATCAATTTCACACTCGTAGACACGGGCGGCATTGAAGTGACAGACGGCTGGAACACCGAACCGCTTTCCGAAGACTCTGAACAGTTTTTACCGCTTATTCGCCAGCAAGCGGCCGTCGCCATTCAGGATGCCGACGTTATCGTCCAGGTTGTGGATGGTCAGAGCGGCATCACCGCCGCCGATCGTGAGGTAGCCGACATCCTGCGCCAATCGCGAAAACCGATCCTCATCGCCGCCAATAAGCTGGAATCAACCAAGTTATGGGACACCGCCTACGAATTTTACGAACTGGCGCTGGGTGAAGTATTCCCCATCTCCGCTCTGCACGGCGCCGGCGTCGGCGACCTGCTGGACGCTGTTGTCGAAGCCTTGCCCAACCCCAGCGAAGAAGAAGAGGAGCCAGACGAATCCATCAAAATCGCCATTTTGGGCAAGCCCAACGCCGGCAAATCCACCTTGCTCAATAAATTGATTGGCGAGGAGCGGGCCATCGTCAGTCCCATTGCGGGCACCACCCGCGACGCCATCGATACCCGGCTCAAATGGCATGGGCAGGAATTCACGATTATCGACACGGCCGGTATTCGGCGGCGCGGCAAAATCGAACCTGGCGTGGAAAAATACAGCGTCCTTCGAGCGATTAAGGCGCTCAAGCGGGCCGACGTGGCCTTGCTGCTCATCGACGCTGAAGCTGGGATTACGTCGCAGGATACGCACATTGCCGGTATGTTGAAAGATGAAATGAACGGCGTGATCATCCTGGTTAACAAGTGGGATGCGGTGGAAAAAGATTCCTTCACGATTTATGATTTTGAAAAACAACTGCGCGAAGAGTTGAAATTTATCCCCTATGCGCCGATTATTTTTATCTCGGCGAAAACGGGGCAGCGGGTGAATAAGATTTTGCCCAAAGTTGTGGAAGTGCAGGAAATGCGCCATGAGCGCATTCCCACGGCCGATTTAAATAAATGGATGCGCGACGTTACCATCCAACACCCGCCGCCCAGCAATGCCGGTCGCCGCGTGAAATTTTTCTATACCACGCAGGTCACCGTGGCCCCGCCGACCATCGTCATGTTTGTCAACAAGCCAGAGTGGGTGCATTTTAGTTACGAGCGCTATCTGGAAAACCGCCTGCGCGAATTGTATCCCTTTGAAGGCACACCGGTGCGCCTGATCTATCGCGCCCGCAGTGAAGATCGCTTTGGCAAATAAACGATGAAGGATGGAAGGGTAAAGGTATTCTGTGAGTAATCAATGGTTTCATTATTATGCCCAGACGCCGCCAGGCGCGGAAGAAATCGCCTGGTTGGAGATACGCTGGCGTTTGCCGGGCGTGAAATTTGGCGAGTATCTATTTGCCAAAGAGCAAAACGGTATTGTCACGTTTGAGTATGCGGGCGACATGGCCGACGTGCAGCAGTTGGAAACGGCCGAAGAGGTGTATTTGCAAGCCCTGTCTGTACCTAAGCTGTCGAGGGGCAAACGCGACCTGGACCAGATTCGTGACCTGATAACGAAGGCAGAGAGCCTGGGGCGGGCGGGGAATCAGTTGATGCGTTTCCGGCAATTAAGCCGCCCACCGTCTTATCGTGTGGTTAGCCGCAAGTTTGGCCGCCACGAGTATTCGCTAAAGGCGCTGCAGAAGGCGGTCTTGCAGGGTATGGAGCGGCGCTATCCACGCTGGCAGCCGGTAACGGATGGGGCGCAGGTGGAATTGGGCGTCGATTTGTTGGGGTCGCATTTGCTGTGTGGTTTTAACATCACCGATAAACAGGCGCGCAAAAATCGCAATTTGCGCCAGAAGGGTGGGGACGTGATACGGCCGTCTCTCGCCGCCGCCCTGGTTATTCTCACTGAACCTGAACCGGACGATGTGTTTCTGGATCCCTTGTGCGGCAACGGCCGTCTCCTCTACACGCGCCGCCTGTTGGGGCGGTACGGCCGTTTGCTCGGCGCTGACCTTGCTGCGGCGCAGTTGGAAATGGCCGGCGAGAATCTGGCAACGCGCCGCAAAGGGCGTCTGCCGGAAAGTATCGACTTGCAGCCCTGGACAGACGAGGGTCTGCCGCTGGAAGACGCCGTCGTAGACAAAGCGGCCACCGTGCTGCCAGACACCGCCCAGGTGGGCAGCGAACGGGAAATGAAACGGTTGTATACGGCCGTTTTCCAGGAATTGGCGCGGGTGCTGCGGCCAGACGGCCGTGCCGTTATCCTCAGCCGCGAATACGACCAGGTCAAAGCCAGCCTGCGCCAGCGTCCCATGCTGGAAATCCAAACCGGCTACTCCGTCAAAGCCGGTGCGCAGTGGGGGCGGATTTACATCATCAAACGCCTTGAGGAGTGATGGAGTGAGCGGGTGACCAGGTGACAAGGTGACGGCAAGAGACCTCTTTGTCACCCCTTCACCTGGTCATCTTGTCATATTTAAACCGGTGGTTCAATCGCCACGTCCTGATCGTAGTTCGAAAAATCGATCTGCCACACGCTGGCGCCTTCTTCGCTGCCCGGCTCCGGTTCGTTGACGACGATGCGAATGAGCTCGTAGGTGTCCGGCGCAATCCACAGCGTCACCTCCACCGCCTGCGGCCCAATCAACCCGCCGCTGATGGCGGCCAGCCGTTCCCCGGCCACCTGCCCCGTTATGATGGTTAATTCCTGGTTTGGGCCGCCTTCCAATGCTTCACGGCCGTTGAAGGCCGCGTTGGTCAAGTCGGCCGTCAGGATGGCGGGCAGGCCGTTGGCCGCGTCGAACAGTGCCCCGGGATTAAAGCCGAAGTTCGGCGGCAGCCGCTCCCACTGTTTGGTTAGAATGTTGGTTTGCCACTGGTCCGGGCCGATGCTGACCACATTCACGTCGGTGATAAGGCCAAAAGCGGCGGCGCGCACGGCCGCCTGCGCCCTGTCCGGGGCGGTGAAATCGCCCACGGCCGTGCGGAAAGCTATCGTGCCGGTGGCGTCCAGGTAGGCCGGCGCGCCGCTCAAATCCACGCCAAAGTGGAAGCCCTTCGTCGTCGTCAGGCGGTCCACCGCCTGCTGGATGATATCTTGCGGCGTGGGCGTCGGCGTTGGAGCGGGGGTTGGCGCCGGTTCCTGGCAGGCAGAAGTCAGCAGCCCTACTAAAATCAATAACCAAGATATTCGGCCAACTATCTTCATGATCGGATTTCTCCTCGGCAAGCGTTCAAATTAGTCTGACGGAGATTGGACCAATCTCCAAGATTGGTCCAATCTTGGTAATTGTATCATCGGATGTGCGCCATGTTGCGCCCTGCGCTAAAATGGCCGCACTATGAAAGTCTACTTGCACAGCATCGGCTGCCGCCTGAACCAGAGCGAGATTGAAACGATGGCCCGCCAGCTTTTGGCGGCCGGTCACGAGATTGTCGACGATACGGCCGTAGCCGACAAAGTCATCATCAACACCTGCGCCGTCACCGCCGAGGCCGCCCGCGACGGCCGTACCCTCACCCGCCGCATCCACCGCCAAAACGAGGCCGCCGAAATCATCCTCACCGGCTGCTACGCCACCATCGCCCCGCAGGAATTGGGGCGCGTGCAAGGCGCGGGGCGCATCGTCGCCAACCAGGACAAGGCCCAGCTCGTCACCCTGCTAGACCCGCAGGCGCGGATCGATTTACCCGTCTTCGACCAGGAGCCGGTGCTGCGCGAATTTTTGGCCGGGACCACCGGCAATACCCGCGCTTTTGTCAAGGTGCAGGATGGCTGCAACAACAAATGCACCTTCTGCGTCACCACCATTGCCCGGGGCGCGGGGCAAAGCCGCCACCTGGGCGACGTGGTGGCCGAAATTCAAGCGCTCGCCGCCGCCGGTTACCAGGAAGCGGTGCTCACCGGCGTCCATCTGGGCAGCTACGGCCACGACTTTGGCAATAAGGCCGGTCTGGGCGAACTGGTGCGCGCCATCTTGCAGCACACCGACATCCCGCGCCTGCGCCTGTCGTCGCTGGAGCCGTGGGACATTGCCCCGGACTTTTTCACGCTGTGGGAGAATTCGCGCCTGCTGCCCCATCTGCACATGCCGCTGCAAGCAGGCAGCGACAAAACGCTGCGCCGCATGGCTCGCCGCACCAGCCAGGCCGCCTTCCGCCAGCTAGCCGACACCGCCCGCGCCGCCATCCCCGATCTGAATCTGAGCACCGACCTCATCGTCGGGTTTCCCGGCGAGACGGACGCGGATTTTGCCGAAAGTCTGGACTATGTGCGCGAAATTGGTTTCTCGCGGCTGCACGTATTCACCTACAGCCAGCGCCCCGGCACGGCCGCGGCTAAAATGCCCGACCAGATTCCCGGCCCGGTGAAGAAGGAACGCGCCCGCCGCCTGATTGACCTGGGCCACGAGATGAGCCTGGCGTTTCACCGGCGGTTTGAGGGGGATACGCGGGCGGTGTTGTGGGAAACGGCCGTTGGCGCCAACAATGACGGCCTGCGCTGGGTGGGCTACACCGACAACTACATGCGCGTCCATGCCCACGGTCCGGCCGACCTGTTCAACCGGGTCACGCCTACCCGCCTGACAACCGCCCAGGCCGATGGGCTAAACGGCGTGATTAGCTGTTGTTAGCAGATGGGTCAAATCTTCCAGATTGGACCCATCTGGAATCAGGGGCGCCAGCCAATGGCGTAGATGCCATCCCTGTCAATTGAAGCCACAAGCCAGTTCAAGTCTATATTGGCGTCGATTTGCTGCACGGTGGTCCAACCAGGCGCGCCGGTGCGATTGTAGTACAGGATTGCCAGGTCGGTTGGTTCGGTCAGGCTCAGGCGATCCACCTCGTCCTGGCTGTAGCCAAGGTTGAGGAAAACGGCCGTATTCACCGGCAGCGGGTTGTCTTTGCCCGGCGCGGTCTGCGGGCAGCCGTTACCCGCCAGGGTAATGGTGATGTCCAGCGGGATGCCCAGCAGGCCGCCAAAACCGGGCGGCAGCGGCGCGGCTACGGCCGTTGTGTTCGCCGCCGGCATATAGCTGACCAGATTGCAGTCGCCCGCGTTCTCCTGGTAAGCCGGCACGTTGACCATGACGCCATCATCCAGCAAGGGAGCCATGCCATCTTTATGGGTCGGGCCGACGCCGCCCGACACTTGCAGCCACTGCACCAGTTCTTGCGCATACACACCGCTGCCGCTGTCCCAAATGCGGGCGACGAGATAGCGCGGCAGTTCGGGTTGGTTGGGCAGCGGCGCGAACTGCGCTTCCCACCAGCCGGAGCCGCTGAGAGTCATGGGCATGCTCCAGTCGGGGTGGCAGCCAACGGCCGTATCCAGACTGCATATTTGTGCTGCCGGGGCGGCCATCAAGCCGTCCTCGTCTTTTAGCTGGAGCGTCAGTTTGGCGACCTGGCTGTCGACCACCTCAAACTGATGCTCCAGGGTGAACTGCCAGGGATTGACCTGCACGGTGATTTCGTTGCCGGGTGCGGGGTCGGTGAAGAGGGTGTAGCGACGGCCGTCTACGCCTCCCAGCGCCGGCCGTTGGGCAAACGCGCGCACCGTATCGCCCGGCTCCACGTCCAGCAGGCGCAGGTTGCCCAGCACGTTGCCGGCTGGATCGCCGGTGGCGCGGCCCATGGGCAAAATGCGCGTTGGGTTGTGGCCGTCTTTGAGCAGGTAAACCTGCGACGGCCAAGTGGCCGTGGGTACGGCACCGTCGATTTTTAGATCTACCAGGGGTTCGGTGATAGCGGCAACGGCCGTAGCCCCATGCCGCACCGCCGGTAAAAAGGTGGTATATCCTGGCTGCTGGTCAAAAAGGGCAGCGGTTAGACCCAGGGCGGGGCCTTCCTGCAACATGGGCACGGGCGGGCGCAGCGGCTGGAAAGCGATAGGCAGACCCTGGATGGCGTGCCAGTTCGCCAGCGTGTCCCAATCCGGCTGGCCGTGAACGTGATATTGCCAGGTGTCGTAACAAAAGTTTTCGACGGTGAGATGAGTGTCTTTGTGCCAGAACTCGCTGACGCGGTAGTGGTAGGCCATCGCCGAGGCGTCGGGCACGGCCGTGCGGCAGCCGGAGGCGGCCAGGGCGTCGCAGATGCAGTAGCCGGAGGCGCCGGTGTCGCTCTGGTACTCGTCGTAGAGGAAGAGGGCGTAGTGGGCCAGTTCGTGGGCCAGGGTGCGGACAGCGTTTTGGCTGGTCCAACGGCCGTTCACTTCATCAAACGCATCACGGCCGTCCCACAGGCGGCCCAGGTAGACCATCGCCGGGACGTAGGCGACTTCGGCTACGCCGGTGTAAGTAATGGGTTCCGGCACGATGCCGCCGATGAAGGCCGACGGCCGTTTGTCGTTGGCCGGGCTGAAGCGCAAATCGGCTTCGTCCCAGCGGCCGCCGCCGGTGTTCACGCTGACCTGACCAATGGCCATCTGGCCTTCGGTCCAATCGTACAGTTCGGCGGAGGTTTGCTGCATGGCGGCGCGCACGTCGGCGGCGGTGGTGGCGGCGGAATTAGGCGCGGGGGTCCAGCCCAGGCTGGCGACGAGATTGAGCAGGGTTAACGGCCGTAAATCGCTGATGATGATGTCGCCGGTGGCCGTGTAGGGCCGGGTCGCGCCCGGCTCCCAACTCGTCGCGTAAATCTCGTAGGCCGGTTCGCTGTGTTTGGCGGAGGGCTGGCTGTGACGCAGGCGCAGGGCGGCCAGGTGGCTGCAATTGCCCGGCAGCGGCGTGGCGGCGGACGGCAGGCCGTTGAGCAATTCCAGGTTCAGATCGGCGAAGGGGGTAACGGCCGTATCCCCCGCATAACACAACACGCGCACCGGGCCGCTGATGGGCAGGCCATCCTGGTCTTTGAAGGTAACGGCCGTGGGCAGCGCCCGTCCCGGCTCTGCCGCCGCAAACCAGAGGATCAGGCCCAACACGGCCAGGAAGGCCAGGCCCAAGCTCATAGACAGTGTGCGCAAACGAGTGGTCGATCTCATGAATATAGCTCCTCAAAATTCGGTTGTTATAGTTGCTTGAGTAATCAGTAGAAAGTTTTCAGAAGACCCGAAGGGTTTGAGACCTAGGATACTCGACTCAATTGATGCAAAACCCTTCGGGTCTAATTCCCAAAACCTTTTGCGGTTTACTTGAGTAATCAGTAGAAAGTTTTCAGAAGACCCGAAGGGTTTGAGACCCAGGATACTCGACTCAATTGATGCAAAACCCTTCGGGTCTAATTCCCAAAACCTTTTGCGGTTTACTTAAAAGACGATTGGCGCGTGGCAAACCTTTCCGAGATGTGATGGGAGTGCGGGGGATGAGGCAGCAGATTTGCCGACAGAAATTAGGATAACACACGCTGGCGACAATTTCCATCGAAAGAAACTGGGCCATCGGACAATCGTAGAAAAATCACCGCGCTCCGAATTTTGTCGCCGCATCCGATTTGCGGATAATGTGGGGTTAAGATATGCCTGATCGTTATTGGAGGTTTTGCGGAAGATTGCTATGCAAAAACAACGGTTCCTTCTCCTGGGGGTGCTGTTAACCACCCTGGTAACGCTGGCCCTGGAAATTGTGCTGACGCGCATTTTCTCCGTGACCATGTGGTACCATTTTGCTTTTTTGACGATTTCCATTGCCTTGATGGGCAGCGCCGCCGCCGGGGTGATGGTGTACCTGCGGCCGCAGTTGTTGGAGGAAGCGGCCGCGCGCCGCTGGATGGGCTATACGACCATCATCCTCACGCTCGCCATTCCCCTCTGCCTGCTGCTGTACCTGCAAATCCCGTCTGTCGCCATTATGATGAACCGCACAGAAGCGCTGACGGCCGTGCAGTTCCTCTACCTGGCGCTGATCTACATCTTGCTGTCTATCCCCTTCTTCTTATCCGGGGTGGTCATCTCGCTGGCGCTGGCCAGTTGGGCCAAATTTGCCGGGCGCATCTACTGGGCCGACCTGACCGGCGCGGCCATTGGCTGCCTGGTCAGTGTCGCTATTTTGCAATTTCTAGGGGGCGTCAATGCCGTGCTGGCTCTGGGCGTGTTGATGGGGGCGGCGGCGCTGGTGTTTAACGGGGAACGGCCGTTCCGCCAACCGCGCTTTTGGGCCGCCACCGGGGCGCTGCTGGTGACCATCGTCCTCCTGACCACCAACCTGAACGCGCCCTGGGTGCAAATCCGCGTCAGCAAGGGCGAGGCCGCCGAACCCAACGTCATTTACGAACGTTGGAACGCCCACTCACGGGTCACCGTGTATGAACCGGCCGCCTACCCGTTCTTCTGGGCCATTTCCGGGCCAAAATGGGAGGAAACCATCCGGAACGGCGGTCAGTTCCACCACTCGCTGCTGCTGATCGACGCCGTCGCCGGGACGCCTATCCAGCAGTTTGACGGCGACTTTAATCAGGTGAGCTTTTTGCGCAACGACCTGACTGCCCTGGTTTATCACCTGATTGACCGGCCAGTTACCCTGGTGATTGGGCCGGGCGGCGGCCGTGACGTGTTGACGGCTCTGGTGAGCGGCGCGCCGATGGTAACGGCCGTGGAAGTTAATCCGGCCATCGTCGAAGCCGTCAAAGGCCAGTTTGCCGATTTCGCCGGGCATCTTTACGACCGGCCAGACGTCAACGTCCAGGTCGCCGACGCGCGCGGCTTCATCGAACGCAGCCAGGAGCGCTACGACGTCATCCAGGCATCGTTGATCGACACCTGGGCGGCCGGCGGCTCCGGCGCTTTTGCCCTGTCCGAAAACAGCCTGTACACCCGCGAAGCCTTCCAAACCTACTACGAACACCTCTCTGACCGAGGCATAACCACTGTTTCCCGCTGGTACTTGCCCGACCGTCCAGCGGAAACGCTGCGATTGGTCTCGACGGCGATGGCCGGCTGGCAGGCCGCCGGCGTCAGCGATCCGCGGCAGCACATCGCCGTCATCGCCCACTTCACGGCCATGGCCCAGACCGAAGGGCTGTCTACCACGCTGCTCAAGCGCACGCCGTTCACGCCGGATGAAGTGGCCGCGTTACAAGCGACGGCCGAATCGCTGGGTTACACCGTCCTGTATGCGCCCGGTCTGACGCCTTTTGAGGAAGTCGGCCAGTTCATTGCCGAGCCGGATCACGCAGCTTTCGTCGCCGGATATCCGCTAGACATTTCCCCGGCAACGGATGATCGTCCATTTTTCTTTAATCTGGTGCTGTTTGGTGATCTGCTGGATCCCTCGCTCAGCGGCAGCGGTGTTTACCGGACCAGCATGGAATCGATTTACATTTTGATGGCGGTGTTGGGCGTGAGCATTGTCCTGGCGCTGGTGTTCATTTTGCTGCCATTGTGGCGCAGCACGCAGCGTCAGGTGTTGAAACGGCCGTCTTCCTGGCTGCTTGGGTACGTAGGCGCGCTGGGTCTAGCCTTCATGCTGGTGGAAATCCCCACCATCCAGCGGCTTACCGTCTACCTGGGCCGCCCGGTCTATTCGCTGACTGTGGTGCTGTTTTCGCTGCTGTTCTTCAGCGGCCTGGGCAGCCTGTGGAGCAGTACCTGGGCCACCAATGCGCGCATTCCTGGCCAGATGCGTCGCCTTTTGCCGGTCTTGATCGCCGTGCTGATTTTCCACGCCGTGGTTAGCGGTTGGATTTTGCAGGCGACCATTGGCTGGAGTCTGCCGTTGCGTATTGGGCTGGCGGTGGTTTTGTTGGGCTTTTTGGGCTTTTTTATGGGCATCCCCTTCCCGGTGGGCATCCGCTGGGCCGGGCGACAGGAGGCGGGCGGCGTGCCCTGGCTGTGGGCCATCAACGGGGTGATGTCGGTGATGGGCTCGGCGCTGGCGACGGCGCTGGCCATCCACGTTGGCTTTCAGATCACGCTGGTGCTGGCCACGGCCGTTTACGGTGCAGCCGGCCTCTTCCTGTTACGCGAATTCAGGGGCGCGGTTTCTGGCCCGGCGGCGGCCCAGGTCGCGGCGGCCTGAGAAAGGTGTGAGGGGAGGGGAAACGGCCGTTTCCCCTCCCCTCTTTTTATGCTAAAATGGCGAACTGACGTTCTACCAACACCATCAAAACATCCGTGTTTATCCGCGAAAATCCGCGTCCTATTCAGAGGTTTCCATGCCCAAATTTGAACTCGTTTCCGATTTCCAACCCACCGGCGACCAGCCCGTCGCCATCGAAAAACTCGTCGAAAGCATCGACGCCGGCCACAAATACCAGACCCTGCTCGGGGCCACCGGCACCGGCAAAACCTTCACCATCGCCAACATCATCCAACAGACCCAGAAACCCACCCTGGTCCTGGCCCACAACAAAACCCTGGCCGCCCAGCTTTACAGCGAATTCCGCGAATTCTTCCCCCACAACGCCGTCAGCTACTTCGTCAGCTACTACGACTACTACCAGCCCGAAGCCTACGTCCCCCGCCACGACCTCTACATCGAAAAAGAGACCCAAATCAACGACGAAATCGACCGCCTGCGCCTGCTGGCCACCGCCAACTTGCTCAGCCGCGAAGACGTAATCATCGTCGCCTCTGTTTCCTGTATCTACGGCATCGGCAATCCGCAGGCGTGGGGCAAGGTCACGGTAGAAATCGAGCGCGGCAAGCAGTACCGCCGCGACACCATCCTGCGCCGTCTGGTAGACATCCAATACGACCGCAACGACCTGGAACTGCGGCGCGGCACGTTCCGCGTACGCGGCGACACCCTGCAAATCTTCCCCGCCTACGCGGAAACCGCCTTCATGATCGAATTTTGGGGCGACGAGGTGGAACGCCTGACCGAATTCGACCACCTGACCGGTGAAGTCTTGCGCGACCTGACCAGCCTGCAAGTTTTTCCCGCCCGCCAGTTCGTCACCGACGAAGACAAGCTGGCCGACGCCATTAACGACATCGAGGCGGAACTGAGCGAGCGCATCGCCTTTTTCAAAGAGCGCAATATGTTCCTGGAAGCCCAGCGCATTGAGCAGCGCACCCTTTACGATTTGGAAATGCTGCGCGAAGTGGGTTACACCTCCGGCATCGAAAACTACAGCCGCCACATGGACCAGCGCAACGAGGGCGACCCGCCCTGGACGCTGCTCGATTATTTCCCGGCCAATTACCTGGTGGTGGTAGATGAAAGCCACATGACCCTGCCCCAGGTGCGCGGCATGTACGCCGGCGACCGCAGCCGCAAACAGACGCTGGTTGATTATGGCTTCCGCCTGCCCAGCGCTCTGGATAACCGCCCGCTGAACTTCGAGGAATTCGAGCAGCGCGTCAACCAGGCCATTTTTACCAGCGCCACGCCGGGTCCGTTTGAATTTGAACATTCGGGCAGCGTGGTGCATCAGGTGATCCGTCCCACCGGCGTTCTGGACCCCGAAGTGGAGGTGCGGCCGGTGCGCGGCCAGGTAGATGACCTGCTGGGCGAAATCAAGCGGCGCACCGACGTGGGGCAGCGCGTGTTGGTCACCACGCTGACCAAGCGCATGGCCGAAGACCTGAGCGATTACCTGCTGGAAATGGGCGTCAAGGTCCATTACCTGCATTCCGAGGTCCACACCATCGAGCGCACCGAAATTTTGCGCGACCTGCGCATGGGGGTTTACGACGTGGTGGTGGGCATCAACTTGCTGCGCGAAGGGTTGGATTTGCCCGAAGTGTCGCTGGTGGCCATTCTGGATGCCGACAAGGAAGGCTTTTTGCGCTCGGAAACGTCGCTGACGCAGACCATTGGCCGGGCGGCGCGCCACGTGGAGGGCAAGGTGATCATGTACGCCGACCGCATCACGGAGTCTATGCAGAAGGCCATAGACACCACCAACGAACGGCGCGCCGTGCAGCAAGCCTACAATGAGGCGCACGGCATCGAACCGCGCAGCATCATGAAAGGCGTGCGCGATCTGACCGACGACATTGCCAGGGAACGGGAAATGGCGCTGGCGGAGGGTCAGGGCAAGTACACCACCACCCGCGACCTGCCCAAAGCGGAGCTGGCCCACATGGTCATCGACCTGGAGAAGCAGATGAAGCAGGCGGCGCAAAATCTGGAATTTGAGAAAGCGGCCGTTTTGCGTGACCAGATCGTCGAGCTGCGGCAAATTATGGCCCTGAAGGAGGCCGGCGGCAGCGACGACATGCCGGCCTGGGAGCGCATGCGCCTGCTGGACGAGGCGGGCATCGCCTACGATCCGGGGGATTAATAACCCAAAAGGAGGTCATGCGATTCCATGACCTCCTTTTTTATTCGCAGGCGTCGGCGAAAAATTTCCGTTTTGTAGATTGGATCCATCTTGGAGATGGGTCCAATCTGTGCCGCGTCAATTTAAACAAAGCTTAATTTGTCTGCCTCAATTCGTCGTGAAGTCCATTTAGAACGCTCATTATTTCACTGATGGAAGGAACATACGTTGAACTTTGCCAACTAGATGTTTCTTTTATCTCTTGTCCAGCTGCTAATGATTCTCGGCAGCCATCAGCCCATGGCTGGTTTAAAGTGGCAAATTTATCAATTTCCAGGCTAAAGCTGTTGTAAATGGCCTGTAACCACTCATCATTGGTTGAAAAGCCAGATGGAAGGCTGTTTATTGTTCCCTCGTAAGCACTTAAAAGGAACGTACAGTTGACATTGTTATCAGTTGAAAACCTCTTTACATGAGGAGAGATTTCAAAGACATATGAGTCGATATGCTCCAAAGCTAAGGCAAGGCTGGCTGCCAAGATGTCTCGCTCGGCAGCTGGATTGCTAACGGCCGTTGGTAAAGACGGGTTAGCCGATACGGTAGTGGCCACGGCCGTTGCCGTCGGTGTTTCTGTGGGGGGCACGGCCGTTTCCGTTGGCAGCGGCGTATAAGTCGGCAGCGGCGTCTGGGTGGGGTACGGCGTCAACGTCGGATACGGGGTGAAGGTTGCCGCGGGTGTATACGTCGGATACGGTGTAAAGGTGCTTTGGGGCGTAGGCGTGGGCCAGGCAGCCTGGGTAGCCATCACGGCAGCGGAAACCTGGCTCTCGACGGTGAGGGCTAAATCATCTGGGCCAGGGCCACAGCTAGCCAAAAACAGCAGCAATATGATCAATCCTACGCTGGCATAAAAACCGATTTTCATCTAGTTCCTCCATCAGGTGCAATGTTTTGTGAAATAGTGCACGAACGGCCGCCATTATCCCGGTGATTCTTTGGCGCGTCAAACGGCCGGATCATTTGCCGGCAGTTGCCTCGGCGAGTGCCCATGTTATACTTTGCCCAATTATGGAAACTATCTTAAGCCAGGAGCAGGAAGAGCTGCTCAGACGCACGCGGGACTTGTTGGGGGAACTGCGGGATGCTTTAGCGGAAACGGCCGTGCCCAAAGACACCCGCGCCGCCCTCATCGAATCCATTCGCCAGTTGGACGATTTGTTCCTGCTGGTGGTCGCCGGCGAGTTTAACGCCGGCAAATCGGCGTTTATCAACGCCCTGCTGGGCCAAACTCTCCTGCCGGAAGGGGTGACGCCTACCACCAGCCAGATTTATCTGCTGAAATATGGGGAGCAGGCGGGGAAACGGCCGTTATCCGCCGGCGTCTGGGAACAAACCGCGCCCGTAGACATTCTGCACGAGATCGTCATCGTCGATACGCCAGGCACCAACGCCATCCTGCGCGAACACGAAGCGCTGACGGCCGAATTCATCCCGCGCAGCGATCTGGTCCTCTTCGTCACCTCCGCCGACCGCCCCTTCACCGAAAGCGAACGCAGCTTCCTGACGCAAATTCGCGCCTGGGGCAAAAAAGTGATCCTGGTGGTCAACAAAATCGACATTTTGGCCGATCCGGCCGAAAAAGAGCAGGTGATCACCTTTGTCACCGACGCGGCCAACAAGCTGGTGGGCGACGTGCAGGCGGTGTTTGCCGTGTCGGCCAAACAGGCGCAAAAGGCGAAGGCGGGCCAGCCGCAGTTTTGGGTCACCAGCGGCTTTGAAGCACTGGAAGCCTACATCCGTGAGACGTTGGACGATGACGGCCGTTTCCGCCTCAAGCTCCTCAATCCCCTGGGCGTGGGCCACAAACTGGTCAAACAACAGCTCGCCGAAGCTGAAACAGACCTGGCCTCGCTGCAAGAAGATCGGGACCTGCTGGACGACATCAACGGGCAGATGGTCTATTACAACGAGGACATGCAGCGCAATTTCAAATCGCGCCTGGGCGAAATCGATAATATATTGCTGGGCATGGAAAAACGCGGCAACGACTTTTTCGACACCATGCTGCGCTTTGGCCGCATCCCCGACCTGATTCGCAGCAAAAAAGTGGAAGAAGCCTTCGAAGAAGTCGTGGTGGCCGACGTGCCGGAGCAAATCGAAAATCGGGTGACGGAGCTGATTGATTGGCTGGTGGAGCAGGATTTGCGCCAGTGGACGGCCGTGGCCGACCATCTGGCCAAGCGCAAAGATGGCGCCGACGACCGCATCGTCGGGCAGGCCGGGCCGCGCGAGGGCACACTGGCCTACAACCGCCAGCACCTCATCGATTCCATTGGCAAGACCACCCGGCTGGCCGTGGAAACCTACGACGAAGAGCAAGAAGCGGCCGACATGGCCGAAGCGGCGCGCACGGCCGTCGTCAATACCGGCCTGGCGGGCGTGGGCGTGGGCATCGGCGTGGCTATCGCTGTGGCCGCCCACGTTGTCTGGATAGACGTCACGGGCATTTCGGCGGCTGTCATTGCCGCTGCTCTGGGTTTGCTCATCTTGCCCGCGCGGCGGCGCAAGGGCAAACAGGAATTAGGCGACAAGCTGGCCGAACTGCGCCAGAAACTCGTTAGCAGTCTTACAGAACAGTTTGACCGGGAATTGCGCCGCAGTACGCAGCGCATTGAAGATACCGTGGCCCCTTTCGCCCGCTTCGTGCGCGCCGAAACAGACAAAATCACCCGCCAATATGACGCGCTGACCGCGCTTGAGGCCCACATTCTGGGCTTGCAGAGCCAATTGAAGCAAGAATAAGCGCGGTTCTGCCGGCTGCCACTTTTGTCGCGCTTTACGGCCGTTACGCAGCGAAAATGACGCCAACTGGCAACTACAACCCAGTATTGGTATAATTTTCCTAATCTTGGAGAAGAAATTTCCCCTTGTTACAGGAGTTCGTTGTGATACAACCCCAAACGCAAAACCCGGACTACTGGGGGTCCACCTTTAGCTTGACGGAATCAGACGTCGAGCAGATCAATAACCACTTCTTGGAAGTGGAAAAACCACAAACAGTCGATCAGATCGCCCGGGTTATTATTGCCCACCGGGTAGCTGAGGAGAAAAATCGCATTGAACGGTTGATGGCCGACCGCCTTGTCTATCAACCCAAGGCTACTTTTGCCGTTGGCGATGAGCTGGTCTTCCCGATGTTGAAATTTGCCCACGGCACAGTAACGGCCGTTCGCGCCGGGTATAACCCCAACTACGGCAAATTTAACGTTATCTCCGTTGATATCAAAGGAAAACCACGGGAATTCGCCAGCGAGCTGACAATTGACCATGCCCTGAACCTGGACAACGGCAGCATTGAGGCGGCCTTTGCGCAGGTGAATGTAGATGACCTGCAAGCCCAGTATGGCGCCGTCGTGGTGGAAAAGGTGACGGCCGTTCTCAATGATCGCGCCGAATTTGTCCGCCTGGCCAATGAATGGTTTGTCAAAGCGCTGATGGTAGACGTGAACGTTGGCCATCTGCATCTGTCTGAAGCCATTTTGGAAGTGAACGAAGGCGGCCCCTTACGCACCGATGAAATTTTGCCCCACCTGGACATGGATCCGGCTGTGGCGGCGGCTACCCAGACTTTTTCGCTGAATTATGCCCTCCTCAACGACCCGCGCTTCGACGAAGTTGCCCCCAAAGGCCAGGTTCTGTGGTTTCTGAAGCGCCTTGAACCGGACGGCGTTAAAAATGTGCCAGAGCGGTTAATAAACAAATCGCCCATGTTTGATCGGGCGATGCTTACCCCGCAGCTGATGCTGTTGGAGCGCGAGTTGGACGACGAGTGGTCCAATCTCCCCGCGTCGCCGACGGCGCAGCCGGTGGTTTTTACGCTGATGTATCCTCACCGATATGCCGGCACGCTGCCGCTCAGTTCACGGATACGGCCGTTATTCCCCGAAAGTACCTCGCCGCGCCAGCGCGTGGTGTTCATCGACGACGAAACCAACGAAGAAATTGTCGGCTGGGTGGTGCGCGAGCATCGCTACGTCTTTGGCCTGGGCGACTGGTATACCAAAAATGAAATTCCCATTGGCGGGTTTGTCCACCTGTCGCCCGGCCCCAAACCCGGCGTCGTGCTCATCGGGTTTGATCGCCGCCGGGCGCAGCGCGAGTGGGTTCGCCTGGCAACGGCCGTGGACAACCGCATCAAGTTTGAGCTTATGCGCCGCGCCGTCGCCTGCGGCTACGATGACCTGTTGATCGTCGGCACCGATGTGGTCGCGGCCATCGACGCCCTCTGGCGGCGCGCCGAGGCCCATCAACGCTCCGTCGCCTCCCTCTTGGGCGAGATTTTTCCGGAATTGGCCAATCTGAATCCGCAAAATACCGTGCACGCCAAAACACTTTACAGCGCCATCAACATGCTGCGCCGTTTGCCGCCGGGGCCAGTGTTCGCCGAACTGGTGCGTCATCCTGCCTTCCAGCCCGTTGGCGACCATTACTGGCGCTTCGACAGCAGCCGTTGGCAAGGCAGCAATTAACCCAGAACGTATAGCGAGGAGTTATCTTGTCCAGTAATCCACGTCCTCAATTCAAGTCTCATGCTCTTAAACGGATCACGCCAGATACTAAGTTTTACGTGGACTATTCCTGGTGGGATGATTCGAACCTGGATCTTAAAACGTACCTGTTCACCCGACTAGACATCGGTGACGATGTCGAATTGGACGCCAACGCTGAGGAAATCGACATCGTGGACCCCAGCACAGGCGAAGTCCGCCGGGTGGATGGCTTTCAATACATGATCCAATCCTACTTTAACCAACTGCCGGATGATTTTATGGCCCGGACTTCACTGGTCGACGCTGCCTTTTGTGTCTTGTTGGCCAACGCCAACCAGCCGATGACTGGCCGTGAACTGGCCGATCGCTTGCAGCGCCCGATTGACGTGGTCATCCGCACGCTGGGAGGACCGCGCATCTACCAGGGCATCCGCCCGCTGCTGGAAGATGATTAAATAATCTTGGAAGTGGAGATCAGGCTTTACGGCATGTTGCAACAATACAAGCCAACAACAGCGGGTGGTGCCCCACATCACCCGTTTTCTTTTGCTCTGGAAGCCGGCGACACGGCCGTTTCCCTGGCAGCGCGTCTGGGTATACCGGATGGTCTGGTAACGGCCGTGGCTGTCAACCAGACGGCCGTTCCCCTGACCACAACGCTGCGGTCAGGTGACCGGCTTTCCCTATTCCCGCCCTCTGTTGGCGGTTGTGCAGCGAGGTAGCCATGCGGATTTTTATTGCCGGTGTGATGCAGGGTACGCGCCTGGATGACCAGATCGACAGCCAGACCTACCGCGAACAAATCGCGGCTGCCCTGCAAAGCCATATCCCCGATGCGGCCATCATGGACCCCTGGGCGCTAAATCCCAACAGCGTCACCTATGACGAAGAACGCGCCCGGCGCACTTTTTTGACGATGACCCGTGAGGCGGCTAAAGCCGACCTGCTCATCGCCTATCTGCCCCGGCCCAGCATGGGTACGGCCATGGAAATGTGGGAAGCCTTCAACGCCGGACTGTACATCATCGCCGTTACGCCGCTGATCCATCATTGGGCCGTGCGTTTCACGGCCAACGAGATTTTGCCCGACCTGGAAACGCTGCTGGCCGACATTGAAAACGGCCGTATCAGCCAAATCCTCCACCAGCGTAAACTGGTTGACGCGCCCCCGCTTGCCGATTAGAATTGCATCTGCTTTAACTGGCCCCAGTAGCTCAACGGACAGAGCGGCAGACTTCTAATCTGTAGGTTGGGGGTTCGATTCCCTCCTGGGGTGCCTGAATTGTTGTCTGGTAAGAGAGGAGACTGGAGACTAGAGATTGGCGATCTGCCAGTCTCCAGTCTCCAGTCTCCAATTAACTTCCCCCCAGGTGCACATGATCCTCGTTACCGGAGCCACCGGCTTCTTAGGCCATCATCTGATCCCGCAGCTGCGCGCCGCCGGCCGGCCGGTGCGGGCGTTGGTGCGCCCCAGCAGCGACACGCGCTTCCTGCAAGAGATGGGCGTCTCCCTGGCCTACACCGACGATATCAGCGATCCGGCGGCGGCGCTGGCCGCCTGCCAGGGCTGCGACCAGGTGATCCACGCCGCCGGGCAGTTTCGTTTTTGGGGTGATTCGCTCTCCTTTTGGCGTACCAACGTGGGAGGGACCAGCGCCTTGCTGGAGGCGGCTACGGCCGTTTCCGTGCGGCGTTTCATTCACATTTCTACTGTTGTCGTCATCGGCAAAACGCCCGAACGCGGCGTGCTGGACGAAACCGCCCGCTGTTACCCGCAGGAACCCTACCAGCGCACCAAGTACGAAGCCGAACAACTGGCGCTCTCCTACCACCGGGAAAAAGAACTGCCGGTGGTTGTGCTGCGGCCGGGCGCTTTTTATGGGCCATACGGCCGTTACGCCTTCAACCGCCTCTTTTTCGAGGAGCCGCTGCGCGGCTGGCGCATCAAAGTGGACGGCGGCAAACGCATTACCTTTCCGGTCTACGTGCCGGACGTGGCGCAGGCGGTGCTGCTGGCCCTGGCAAACGGCCGTGCCGGCGAAATCTACAACATTTGCAGCCAATCGCTTGATCACAACTCGGTCAACAGCGTGGTTAGCGACATGGCCGGCATTGGCCGCTGGCGCGTGAACATCCCCAAGTGGCTGGTGCTGGCGCTGGCGCGGTCGTGGACGGCCGTCTCCCATTACACCGGCCGCGAGCCCTTCTATCCCATCAACATGGCCCCCTACGTCTTTCAGGATTGGCACGTCAGCACCGCCAAAGCCGAAGCCGAACTCGGTTTTCGGCCCACCCCTTTCCGTAAAGGCGTGCAAGAAACCTTGCAATGGTACCGGCAGGCGGGTATCCTGAAAGGATGAGATCACAAGCTGGCAGCAGGGCAGATTTCATGAAGTAGGGCCGCCCACAATTACGAATGAAATGCAAGAGCTAGAGCCAGAGCGAGAGGCAGAAGTCGCGCAAAACTCGGGCGCTAGTACCGGATTTCACAAATCCTTACCAGATTTAAGTTTGTAAAGGACGACCGGCATAAGTCCACTTGAAAGGCTTAGCCATCGTCTTATTGAAGTAATCAATGAACGCCAAAATGCGTTCACGTAGCTCGTTAACAGTTGAAAAACTACCACGTTTTAGCAGACGGCGGACTAATATGGAAAACCATATTTCGATTT